>LFCJ01001164.1_pt1 | contig 17921 bp, 20 predicted proteins | sample 643141 | NCBI WGS metagenome assembly LFCJ01 (sample SAMN03766243, study PRJNA286221) | soda lake metagenome | biome: soda lake; feature: Kulunda steppe; material: water; isolation source: sample B1-Br-g2 brine of Lake Bitter-1 | place: Russia: Kulunda steppe | collected 2010-07
AGTGGCTTGATGGCCACTGGTGTACCTGTGATGGCCACTGGTGTACCTGTGATGGCCACTGGTGTACCTGTGAACACTGGTGTACCTGTGAACACTGGTGTACCTGTGGCCACTGGTGTACCTGTGGCCACTGGTGTACCTGTGATGGCCACTGGTGTACCTACTGTGAACAGGTGCAGCAGTTTGGTGGATGTCCGAGGCACCATCTCAGCTCAATCTAGCTGAGTAAAGCATGACTGCAACTGGATTTGTAAGGGGATGTCTGGCATGCATGGAGATGCTGACAGCAGAACAATACTTCCTGCAAGTGCTCCTCCATGCAGATGGATGCAGCTAAATCCAGCTTGAAATTGGCAGGCCCTTTGGAGAAGGATGCTAAATCATCCACTGATTGCATTACAGGTCATCATTTGAGAGCATGAGTGACAATGCGCTGCAATGTAAGCCTGCACAAATATGTGCTTGGTCCGGCGGCCCATGAAGCTGCACAAGTTGAAACTCTTGCATGGCTTGAGAAACATTATTCTTTTGCGCCTTGAACCAACCTTTGCATGGGGCAATAATCCGTTCACCATCTTAAAAATACTCGAAACTTGTTATGATAATACACACAGGCACTCAAAAATTGCCATATAGATGCTACCTACTCGGATTGCTGCCAACAGTAAGGCATCCGCCCTTATGGCAATATGCGTAGACGGTGTCAAGAAGCCTGTGCTTGCCCCATTCCTGCTCGCTTTGGTATCCTGCATCAGCATTTCCATGCAGGACATCTGGCTTGATGCATTGCTGTGTCCACAGGGGCATTCCTACGCAAAACAAACAAACAAATAGACCTGGGCATGCCGTTTTCCTTATGCAGCTAATAGAATATACATGGGCTTATCAATGCTTATCATTAAGGGTTGGATCGCTCCAACTTGAACGCCTGGCTCATTTCCTCAACCAGGCACAAGTCAGGTTTCGGTTTTGCTTGCCCGTTTTACTCAAATTATCAAGCTATCTCCAGATCCTCGATAGATATAGTACATACCATTTCCTTCTCTCATCTCAGCCTCGTGCTCCTTTAGAGACCTGGAACATGTGAGAGGAAAAAAAGGCAGCACTGGTCGGAAAATTTGTTATCAACAGTTAAAAAATTCCAGAGGGGGGTGACTGAGGCCCAGAATGAGTTTGGTTTTGGCACGCTCCCAGGGCATGGTCTCCGAGTCGGGTACCTTTCCAGCTTAGTGTAAGATGGTAGCCCTGCTTACAAGCTGTCCACAGCACCTGAGCTCAAAAGGTCCCCGTGACGAAGATCGTGTCTAATGGACAGAGGCGTGAACCCTTCTTTTCACAGCCAAATATCCACACCAGATCAACCTCTGCACCAAATTCCATGATTTTTAGTGTTTTGGTGCTCAAGTAATAAACAAGCATAATAACAGAAGAATTGGAGTGACAAGACCCAGTGGTTGGTGAGATGTGCATTTTGGATCAGAAAAAATCCAGCAAATGGGTGCCAAAATGGGTCAAAAAGCGACCCCTCTAAACCTGGTATTCAACATCCAACGTCAATTGGAAACGTAATAGAAGTATACAGGTGGGGTTATGGGGGTAAAAGGAGCTCTGATAGGATCGTGGCGAGGGCACACATGCGCTATCTTTGCCAAAATAGGCCAAAAATAGAGGCTCAGCAACCACCCAGGCCACAAGGGTCATCTTTTCACCCAAAATTTTACCAGCAGCCTATTTATACGATGTTATTACACTACTTGCATCAAAAGAGGAGCATGCCCGGACCTCTGAAAAAAAGACCTGCAGAGGAATGTAGTCCAATCTGATACAGCATGCATGACTGGCTTGGCTTGGACAAACCTCCGAGAGATTTCCATGAAGCTTATCAGATTAGTGACTCCAAGCCCAGTATTTCATGCTTGAGGCGTGAAATGGATTGCTCGTAAGGTATTTCCACACACACCTGCCCAGAAGTAGACGGATTCCACTCAGTTCACACATGTTGTATGCGCCTTCTGTTTTGTGCATGACCTGCACACAGCAGTGAAGAACATGCGCGCCATGCATATTGTTTCCTATGCATTCATGTCCTGATAGCTGCCGGAACCCCCTTTCATGAAAATTGCAATGATGCAATGCTTTTGCATCTCACATGGGACGAAAATCATTAATTTGAAGCGCACTCTTGTGTTCCAAAATAGCCCTCCCTGTGATCTGTGCATGCATGATCCTAATGGATGGCTTGTGCCTCTGCATGCGCGCGTGTCTCCATCTTTTATACTTGCCACTTACGTCGAGCTGCTTGGGTGTAAGCCAGTTAACGTGCACAGCCACATGTGTGCCAGGGGATTCTGCCAAAGTGGCTGGGCAAGCCCCATAGGCCGTGATACTTGGGGAGAAGACGACATCAAAGTCTTCAAGGACTGCCTCCACAACCTGCAGCAGGTGTGCAATTCACACGTTGTTCTTCAATCTTTGACCATGGATTGGGGAGGGATGACTGTCCACCACTTTGAAACTGCATGAATGCATGCCAGCTGGCACTGGTGACTTTTGGGTAAAGGATCTGGAAAGCATTTGATGACTCATGGATGACGGCCAAAGGGGCTCAAGGTGCTTACACGTGCTCTCTTCTTTTCTCTTCTTGGAGGAAAGGTTGCTCATAACTTTGTGGACAGCCCCATGTTAAGCACCCCAACAGTGGGTTGCAACGAAGACCGTCCATACTAGCAAGCAGATTCCAGCCTCCAGCACGGAAGTTTCAGCTCGCAAACACAATCAGACACTGAAGCTGTAGCTGCGTCCCGTAGAAGCCAGGCAGACATCCAGCCTAAAATCAACGCACCGGTATGAATGTTTCTGTGATGCCGCCTTTTCTGAACTTGCGCTTCAGCTGCTCAGGTGACGCATTGCTGCCTATAGCAAGGACAGGAATGCGTGCTGCGCACAGCTCCTGTAAGCTGCGTCTGGATAGGGCCCAGCTCCGCGAAAACCTTCCCAGGGTCTCAGAGAAGCTGCAAGGTCAGGCTGGTGGAGGTTTGAGTAGGACCTGGCAGCAGCAGCTGCCAAAATAAGGAATCTTTGAGAGTCCATGACATGAAGCGAAACCCTTTTGGTATCCCAGGGGTTCCTGGAGAGGCAACATTGCTATCACAGGGCAGAGCACCTGAAAGTTGCTGGTTAAAAGACAATGACCAGCTAGTATGCCATGGGTTGAGCAAAAGAGTCACGGGAGCTCGAGCTTGCATTCAGGCAACAGATCCAGCACCACCAATACCAAGGTTCGGACCTGCGCGTGTGGCCCTTTTCCAGGTGCTGGATCTGCAATCTCTCGAGCAGAGCAACCTGCTGCCAGGAGTCGTTGCTGAAAAGCCAGACATCTTGTTCGCAGAAAAGGAATGATGAGCTAGGCCTGCAAGATGTTGGGCATGGTGCCCCAGCAAGCTTGATGTAACAGCTGGCATGCACACAGGTTACATCCAAACAAGTAATGGCCTTGCCAGCAGGTGGGGTGGGCACCTACTACCAACCACCCTGCAGTAATGTCCAACAAGGCATCAATTGGATGTCTGCCTACAGGTCTGAACTTTTCCTGGAATTTGTCCTGTTTGGGTCCCTGACTTGCTTGCAGCTCTGACCCTCCTTCAAGGCCACTGTCCATGCTGCATAAATTGCTTTCCGTATGTCGGGGCTATTTATCCAATGGCAGCTCTCTCACCTAGCATATGGGTAGCCGAGGGCCCGTCTGAGGACTGAATCCTTATCCAGGCCTGGTTTGACTGGCAAAGGCGGCTTTGCAGCATGGAAGGAGGTGGTGCACTGTTGTTCATTGGGCTCATCTAGATCACTGGGTGCATGCTCGCTGGCAGGATTGCGTACACTCAAGTGATTAGAGAATAAATTAAGATCTCTTTGGTATGATTGAGAATTGTTGAGCGCCTGCTGGCACGCAGGCTTGTGCCTGTGGGCGAGAAGCGACGAGCGAGGAGCCGTACGAACCTGGACGATGCGCATCTTTAAAATTATTGTTTGTAAGATATAAGTGTGAAAAGTCGAACGTGCGGCAAATGTCTGCAGCTCCCCGAAGATCTCCTCTCAAAAATGTAATCGCTCCCCCATATCATCGATATCATCGACATCCTAAAAAAACATATTCATCACCCATGCTTCCTCATAGGACTCACAAGGTGAGGTAAGCAGCAGCCAACAGGCACCAAAGGACACCTGCTGTCATTTATATGCATTTAAGATCTTAAATGGTCAAGAGAGACCTTCTGGAGTAGCGTCATGATACCTTCTTTCTGGATTCGTCCCTACCTACGAGTGTGCTAATACCTGTGCTTTCCTTGCAGCTGCGGCCAGCCGATAACCACCTTTGGGGGCTTGGTGCAAGCAATCTCAGGACGCCCCGAAGAGTGTACAAAGCACGCACTTACGTGCTCACAGGCGGCAGCTCGAGCATGTAGGCTTCTTCATGCTGTCTGGCCTGCAGATTGCCGGCCACTTTTTCACAAACAAATCAAATTTTTAAATCGTGGTATTCTATGGAATTGAATTGTATGCACGGGAGCCATAGATGCCATGCCTGTACTTCACATCTTGCTGCAGCAAATTTGTGATGCCCACACGCCAAGATCTGTCCTACGGCGTAGAGATCGAGTTCCTGCATCCCTCCTCCTACGTGCGTGCTGATGTTGAGGCTCTGGTGAGAGGAACAAATTGGAGGTAAGCGATTTATACAGCAAGCGAGCCTTGTGCGCCTAGTCAGCTGCCTCTGGCCGTCCCACCCTGTCAAGTGCCAATAGGCTCTGTCTGCAAGTGCAGGCAGTGTTTGGAGGAATGCACAGGCCAAGACACTCAGTCCAACCAGTAGAGGAGCTTGGCAAGAGCTGAGGGCATGGGTGGGATCATGGGAAAGTCCGGCACATGATTGTCATCACATGCAGCAGCTCATTCCAGATCTGTCCGTATAGCAAAGTCTTAACACGCACCCTTAAACTGCATCAACCTCAGGGTGAAAAATGATCGCAGCATCCAAGCTGGGTATGGCACATCGGGCCTGGAGCTCAACTCCCCAGTCCTGTCAGGCAAGCACCTGATCAAAGCGTCCACAGCCAGCGCAGAACTGCTTGCCCATGCAGTAATGCTCCTTTGCTGGCAAAGTTTATGATGGCAATTCATGGATGCAGTGCGCAGGCGCTTCAGGCTTCCAAAGCATCGAGAGAGCATGCAGGGTATTGAATGGACTCCCAGCAACCCTTAACCACTCCACGGCTCTCCATGTCCATGTGAGTGCCCTTTGGGAGCATGCAATTCTGACATGCACTGACATCATGTTAACATCATGCAAATTGTATGCAAGAAAAAATGCTATCTGGCAAGCTCAAGTGCACTGCGCCCGTTTGCCACTTCTGCCCACACCCAGGTTGGGCAAAACGGAGGTGCATGGCAGCTGCAGCAGCTGCAGAGTCTTTGCTCAAACTTCATCATCATGGAGGACTCCTTCACTGCTCTGTGCCCAGCCTACCGCCATGACACCAAGTACGCACGGAGCAACAAGCAAGTAAGATATCCACCTAGCCTGACCTGGCCAACAAAAGAAAAGGATAGAGAAGAAGATAAGGAAGAGACAGAACACAAAAAGAGTAGGAAGAAAAAGAAAACTACGCAGGCAGTGTAAACACTTCCTACATCAAGTTAGGAAGAAGGGCCACTTAGGATCAAGGAACCATGAAACCCCTCCACCAGCACCCTGGCCAAAGCACATGCTCCTCCTTCTCCTGCACATCATGTACCCATTTCCCTGCAACACTGCCTCCTTTGTTTGCAGCTCTTCTCCAGCACAGCTCAAGCAGCTCAAGCAATTAAGGTGAGAGACGCTGCTTGTAAAGAGAATCACATGCCGTTGCAGCAAATTGCAATGACACGCACTCTGTGTCCCCTGGATGAAGCAGTGCCGTAATGTTCCTGCTCCATTAATGTACGATGTATGGGCACACAGCTTTTTGTCTGGGTGGCTCGACTGCCGGTGCAGGGCACATCTTCTCAGGCAGAGCTTATTAGCATGTTCAATCCAGGTGCGTCCTGCATGGTACTTTGAAACGATACAGTGGGGAGCTGGGAATCAATTATGGGGGAGGGGTGATGTTTGGCTGGTCCAAAGTTGCATTGTCTCAAAAATTTGACTCAGATTTGCAAGATCAGCTGCAGGTAGCTTAAAGCGAGGAAGGCAGCTCTGTAGTTGTCTCTTTACTTGGATTGCAAATGTATGCAATTGCAGGGATCAATGTGCGAGAAGAAGGGCGGAGGTACAAGCTAAACCTGCGGTCATTACAAAAATACGGCACCGTGAGTCCAATAGTCTAATTGAGCACGAGGGCCTGCCGTTTGTCACACAAGGAGACTATGCTCACTTGGGCTTGGTGTACTTGCAGGTGGAATTCCGGTTGTGGGCAGGCAGTACGGATGCTTTGGAGGTAAGGTTGGCTGTGATCAGTGCATCCACACTTGCATTGCAACCAAACCCTGAGAATATATGCCTTCAGCGTTTGTTGGATTACTGGTCTTCTTGAGAGACTAGCAGCTCGGGATCTGGGCAAAGATCCATGCCACTTTTCACTCCTCTGTGCAAAGAAAAGAAAAAAAGAAAAGAAAACAAAAACTACATAGGCAGTAAAGCACTCCCAACATCAATTAAGGAAAAGAGTCACTTAGGGACTGAGCACTGTATGACTCTTCCACCGCCAAAGAAAACAAGAGAAGTCAGTGGGAATCATGGGGATGACTAGCAGTACCCCATTCCTGGTCTTGATGATGATTTGTAGCAAGATTTTTTCAAGAGTGAATCCTTGCCTCCCCACAGATAGCTGGCATCGTTGCCACCTGTTCCTGGTTCACCACACTGGCAACTATGGACAGCAAGAACGTGCCAGGTGCCAGGACTGTCACCCATCCAACCATGAGCAGCCCAGTCAATCCCCTGCTCTCCTTTCTTGCACCTGACGCAGGTCTGTAGCCTAGACTCTTTTCTATCACCCGCTAGATCAGCTTGGGTTTGCTTAGCAGCATAGCTTGCAAGATGCGTGCTCCTGAGACTGCCATCTTGTTGGCTGTTGTGCTGTGTGTGCTGTGCATGACGGCAAAATATCTTTTGGTTGGGGCCGCAGCGTCAGGCATTGTGCACCAGCACGTTGATTTTTCTACTTCACAACCTTCGCAGGCAGGGACCTGCTCAACTTCATAGAAGAAAGAGCTAGGCTGAGGGTTTAAATCCATCTCCTGCCAGAGAGCAATACCTCATTGGCGTCCCTTGACAAGGGATGGATGGATGCTCATTGAAAATGTGTCTGCTCTTATCTTTGCAGCTGGCTTGCAGAGCCAATACAATCTATCCCCTGTTTGTTTATCTGTTTGAAATATCGCCAGTTGCATTGGATAGGATCAACAAATGCTTCATTCTGCCCCACTTGCATGCAATGTAGAGCGAGAACCACAATACAAACTAACTTTGTTGGCTGAGCATGAGCTGAAGGTAGTGCAGCATGACGCCAGGTATTGCAGCACCTGCTTAATATACGTGGCTGAATTGTCATGCACATGCGCCCACTGATCAAAAATATCTGCTCCTCAAGTTTTCAGCCAACCCTAGGGCGAAAAGCATATCCTGATAGTAAACAATTTTGCTATCAACTTTGCAAGCTCAAGTGGCCCCTGACCTAAATTGACATTGGGAGCTAAGCCAAAAGCTCTTTTGGCATTGATTTCTGAAGAGAGATAAGGGTGCCACAAGGTGCTTGTATAAAAAAGGTGTATTGCTAACATGCTAATAGATTTAAAAAAGTGGACTGTCGTGGGCGAAAGTTGTGGACTTCCAAATTCACTGGTTTGGAATGTATGCAATGAGAACACTCCATACACCAATCAAGGGAAAGGGGCCATGTAGGGCCGGGGGACAATGTAACACCACCAGAGGAAAGAAAAGAAAGAAGTCAATGGGATCTAGGAGAATGGCTAGCAGCGCCCCACTCTGGGCCTTGATGATAAGAGTTGGCATAACTTTTCTCAAGAGCACGTCTTTATACTTCATGAGCGCACTGGACTGAGTGAGTCTGAACCTGTACAGCAAGCTTGGCAGCTCTCTGAGTCAAGAGCTGCCAAGCTTCAAAGGCTTTACACCATTAAGAACTGTCTCACATCAGTAGTTAGAGGATATTATTGAAATCAGTTCTGTGCTGGGAACAGGGTAAGTGCACGTTATGTCAGGCTGAGAGTCTGCTGCATGCAGAATAGCCACTAGATATAACCATTACATGAGGGCGTGTTGTGTGGGCCGGCTGCGGACAGCGGGCAGTGTACACAATGCCCAAGCACGGCGGGCTTGCAGATAGGGCGATCACGGAATTGTGGCCCTGCTTGACTCTCTCTCTCTTTCTCTTTTCAGCGGCTGAATCTCAGTTTCTCAGGAACGTGTTCTTATCACACTGGACTACACACTTGGCCCATTGCACTGCCGTGCCTTATTCCCCAAGGACCTGTAGTGGACTCTCCATGGGGGTCATTATTACAAGGTTACTTCCAGACTCAACAAGGTATTACATTATTAGGTGCAACTGAATAACTGCAAACAAACCGTTGTAAACACACTGTAAATATCATTCTAAAAGTTTTATTCATTGGATCAGGGCCTCCAGGGCCTCAAGGTCACGCCTAGGCCTATGGGCTTTCAATTCCAAGCGCACATCCTCTTTATCAGGAGCAATTAATCTATGCGTCTGGCGATCTCTATGGAGAAAAATAACAAAGTGAGCTGCTCATGCGATTTATGTCCCTTTTGCGAAAGGCAGTGCTGCTTGAGCGTCTGTCTCTGTCCTATGCTACGAGTGCCGCGAGTCCACAGCTATATGGCATATGCAGCAGAGGGGAAACATACAGCAGAGGGGCATCCATGTCTCATGAAAGTTGTCACACTGAGAGACTGCTTCACACCAGACTCGTGGCATGGCCATAACATGAATGCAGCTGCAGCTGCAGCTGTCAAGACAGGAGTACGCAATCCTACATGCTGGCCCAGACTTACGATGTAAGTCCCGGTACCCTCAATGCTGTTGGTGCCCATTCTGTATAACATACACAATGCAACCAGAGTACGTGCATGTTTTTCAAGACGGGCAAGCTTGAAAAAGAAAAAGAAAAGGAAAAACTATGCAATTGCTTGCAAGCAGCAAAACAGCTGCTCACATCAATTATGGAAAAGGGGCCACTTGGGAAGAAAAGCCCCTTCACCAGAAAAGAAGAAAGCAGTCATGACTGATCAGTGAGGATCAGGAGGGTTGCGGGCAGACAAGCCAGCAGACCTCTCCTGATAAATTTGAAGGTGAGGAGAATGCTCAAGAGAACGTCTGGTCTGTACAAGCTTATGAGCATAGTGCACAGAATGAGCATGGAGCTTGAGAGCAAGTCTTTTGACTCTTTGCAAATCAAGGCTGAGACTCTTCAAAAGAACCAAAGTGTGAGGAATATAAATAACATCCCCTACACCTAAGAGAATGACATGAAGAACATGGTCTCCTGCAGTGCTGCGTCTAAGGCGACCGTGCTGAGCATGGGCAGCTTGGAGCTGCTGCTCAGGGTGAGTGTCTTCAAAGTACTTGATCTCAATGAGATGGGAGGTATGGCGCTGCCAAGGGAGGTTCTTGGGGCGAGTCTGTCTGGACTGGTCAGCTATGGCTGGTGTTAGGGGTCTGCCTCCAGCTGCGGTGGCTGCCGCTAAAGAACCCTGCCCCCTACCCAAAACCACCCTGCTTCCAGTCCTTAAAGTAAGGCCCTGATCATTGGGATGGGTCTGTTGATTTTTGGAACTGATCTTGCGTGTTTTCTTTGGAGTCACTAAAATGGTGTCAGGGCAAGAAGTGAGTCTGTCCCTTTGATTGTGTTTTATAGCAAAAATCCAAGCCGGAAGAACTCTGGATTCTGCTGTCACAAGAATTCGAAAATTTTGTATATGATGCTTGTCAGCACTGCCCACATCTGTGGATACAAGACAGGAGCCTAGAGAACCTTTACTTATGGCTTTTGTTATAAGTCTACCTGCAATATTGTGGCGTTCGGTCAACATGGTTCTTATGATGGGATGCTGGCACCCTGAGAGGATGTGGAGTGCACTGTCTTGGCAGGAGCAGATGGGGCAACTAAGACTGTTGGACTGCTTGAAACAGACAGCATGTTTTTGGTTGTAGATCATGCCAGACCGGTATTTGATCACTGTCCCTTTTTCCTTGTGTCATTCCTTTTTCTTTCTGAGGCTATGTCCATTTTTGTCTGGCTAACAATGTCCAGCAAGCCCAGCAGTCAACCCATCTGGCTGAAGGTCTAAACCCATTGTAGTTTAACTTTTTCCTTGTGAGAGGCACTTTCTAAAAGTTGCTAAAAAAAGGTGCGCGCTTCCAAGCAAAATAAGGGGCGTTGCTTTTGTACTGTGAGTGTGGTCTAGAGCCTCTACAGTTCAACTGGTTCTGGGCGACAGTGCGGCTATACAATACTTTAACCCAAAGCAATAGCTCCACTGCGAGAAAAAACTTACATGCTGACATGCAACTGAGCTCATGGTGTGATGATTGTTGGTCATGCCACATCCTGTCTGCTATGGATGGTCTCACACAATCCTACTTGTTCATGGAAAGGCTGCTGAAGTGTGAACCCATTGATCTTGGTCGTTTTGTTGTGGACCTCAGGGAGAGGCACTTGGATTATTGGACACCTTATTCTGATAAACATCCACGAGAGCGCAACAGCAAACGCTCCACTTACCATCATTGGTGCGCCATCCCTACCAGGAGGGCCCTGGTCACATATTCGCTATACACTCTTCCTAAATACGTGCTTCTTGATCTTCCTCGCAACGTTTTTCGCAGCGTGGCTCACTTCAGACTTTGTGCCCACACTCTACAAATTGAAACGGTGACCTGGACTCACAATACCTCCCCTACTTGTGACTTGTGTGATGGTCATGATGTACAGGATGAGCAACACGTCCTTTTCCATTGCACCCATCCACACGTGGTCTCTCTTTGAAGGACTTATGCTTTGTCGCGCCAGATTTATGCAGTGCCAGATTTATGCTGCATTGTGAGCCAGAGGTCAGTTGAGTCAGTTGGAGGAGTATTTGATCCTGTTGTATAGATGGGAACCATCTATAAATGTCATACTGAACTACCCCTCAGTAAGCTTGGCCTAGACCGGTGTAGAGTAAGAAAACTTGCTCTCGATCTAAACACTCATTCTATTCAATACGCAACAAAGATCGTAAATACAAGTAGGAGGTTGAAAAACACCAAGGAAAGAACATATGGCTCTTTTCAGAACCCTCCCGACCCCCACTAATGACCTTCTTCCCCGTTTGATGGTGGAGGTTTGCCTGGTGCTTGCACCAGATGTAAACTTCTTCCTTAATTCACGCAAACAGGGTTTACCTTGTTAGAATAGTCTTTCCTTTCCTTTTCTTTTTCTGTCGTCAGTTCAGCTATAGCTGTATTTGAGCAATGAAGGTGTATGGACTGGCTGCCGACAGCGACTGTTATGGCCATGCCACGAGTCTACTTCGGATGCAGCAGTCTCTCGGCGTGACAGCTTCCCTATTTTCTTCCGCAGGCCTAAATCTTCCTTCATGCACTTGTCAGGTGAAATCAACGTCACATAGAAACAAGCGTCATGGCATGCCATACAACTTTGTGAAGAGCTTTGTGAGATTGCTCTTATCTGTGTACACAAGGAAGAGGAAGCATCTGCATCTTTCTAATGGTAGTCCTCTTAGTCTTGTCCAGACAATAGCGGGAGAGATGGATTACTAAAACTGAGTACCTCAGTTGTTGCTCAGCCAGAAATACAAGCAACTGACTAACCAACTTCAGTTTGACTATGATTCATCACTGACTAAGAATCGTCATGACACACTGATAGATTTTTATGAGCAGGCTAGCTGTCGCACTTCTTGTCGCACTTCTTAACTAAAGGCCTTTTTCTTGTAACCCTTGTTATACTGCATATGGGAGTCATAAAAATGAAATTGGGTGGAGTCTGTAACATGGCCCAAGGCTAATGTCCGCAAGACCATAGCGTAGCTGTAGCATGCAAACCTGGTTTTGATCTGACCGCATGATGACCCACTACAAACCAATCCTAATTAGGAGTTGTAGAGACCAGGCTGGCAGTAAACCCTAACTCGTAGATTTGCTAACTGGTAAATTTGTCTAATTTGAGTCACTAAAAACTCTCTTGCTCTTGGCACCTTTGCCTCTGTGCTAGGCTACAAGGGGTCTGTCATACACTCAAGGAGTTCCTAAATTTTGACTCAGGTTGCAGACCTAATAGGCTTCAGCTAAGCTGCCCTCGTTCAGCTGATACCACTGTGCAATCTTAGGTTTGCTCCCGACACTCCAGCAGGCGGCAGGGCACCTGCAATGGGAAGTCGAGTGTCCATTGACCTGTAGGTTCGGGGTTCGAGCCCCCGTGGAGGCTTCAGTCGGCTGAGCTGCCCTCGTTCGGCAGATACAGCCTTGGAACAAACCTGTGAAATCTAGCCTACCTTGCACATGGTGAAGGACTGTACGGTGCTGCACCCCATGTACGCCTCTCCCCCTTGCGAAGGCTACTCTAGTAGTAGGTGACACCAGGAATTAAGGCATGGCCTCATAAAACAACCTTTACAGTGTGCATCATGATTGTGCGGTCATGTACTTGACATCAGGATTTGTCCATCATCCTCTTTTCTGCTCAAGCAGCTGCATAACCACTAGAGCAATTTGTTCCGAATAAAACAATTCATTTAGTTGCATGACAAAAGAATCAGCGCAGTGCGCAAGAGAATATGGTGAAAGTACGACGGCCAAAGGTCGCGGCTGCTGACGCACTGTCCTTGCAGCACTTCCATTGGAACAAAGATTCAAGCTGATGCACAACTCTTATGCTCTTGAGGTGAACAAATGAGTTTCCCAAGAGCTAACTTGGAAATAGCGCGTATCATATGCAGCTGCAAGTTTGGAAAGCCCCGAGCATTATACTTTTGTACATGCCATGCCATACGACAACTCCCTCACACACACACACACACACACAGCTCCCACCAGCTCAGACACACGCGATCGCATGTCAGCTTCACCTTCTTCATACCCACACCTATGCGTTCCTTCTCATGATCACACACCTCAACCAAGTTCACGACACCAAGCCCTGGGGCATGGTCTCACCCAGCTCCTCTGCCTTCCTCTTCCTACTGTTTTCCCCACCCCATTGACCGGGGGCAGCAGACGGCTGCGGCTGCGCTGGACCCACACTCCCTGCTGGGGGCTGTGCACCCCGGTGGAGCTGATGCTGCTGTGGCGGCAGCTGCGCTTGCGGCCCCCCGTGCGGCCTAATCTGCTGCAGGTGCTGCTGCGCTTGGCTGGGGTACTGCTGCCTTGCGTCTGCGGCCCCTTGGGGTGCCTGCTGCTGCTCCCCCAACCTCGCCGCCTTTCTACTGCCCTCCTCGTGCTGGCCCTGCGCATGGGGGAGTGACGCAGGCAGCCCCCCAACCACCCTGCCAGTCCCTTCCAGCTGGTGGGGCAGGTGCGCAGTGGTCCCTTGCAGCCCTGCGCCTGCCGGCGCGCGCTGCAGCGCTGCCCCATCTGCACCCAGACCGGTGGCGTGCCCAGGGCCTGCTTGCCTGTGGGGCCCAGACCTGTGTGCGGCTGGCGCGACCCCTTGGGCGGTCGGGCCCCCCTGGGCCTGGGCGACAGCGGGCGGAGCTGCTTGTTCTGGCAGCTCTCCCTCCTCCTCAGGCTCTTGCGGCTTGCATGCTGTGGCCGAGGGCGCTTGCCTGTGGTGGGCGCTGGCGGGCTGCTGGAGCTGCAAGGACTGGGTGGGGGGCTTGAGCACGATTGGCGCGGCCTGGCTGCCAAGCTGCTGTGGGTGTTTGGTGGCGTCAGCTGTTGCCACGGGCGGTGCATGCGCTGACTGCTGGGCGGCGGACTGGTGGGCCTGAGCAGCAGCTGCGGTCTTCTTTGCTGCATCGGGCTTGGGCGCGTAGAAAGTGTGGTGCAGCTGGTCGTAAATATCTGCAGACAAGGGATGGCCAGTGGTTTTTGGCAGGCATGAAGCCACCGGGGCTGGCTGAGCCTTCTCTGACACCTCAGGCTGCCAAGCACAACCCAAGACCTAGAAGGCACTATGTGATCACATGAGCAGGGCAAGACGGGCATGCTCTTATTTTTTTATTGTTTGAACCCTACCTATGCACAATGAGCAGAGCAGGGCATGCCACATCTGCGAGCCATTCGGCCTGTGTCAACAATGGACCATCACCGTAGTATTGACATGGACCATCACCATAGTACTGACATGGTCCGTCACCATAGTACTGACATGGACCATCCATCACCATAGTACTGACATGGACCATCACCATGGCACTGACATATGGACCTAGCGTGCCCAAAACGGAAAACAAGATGTCCAGCGAGTGCACTGCAACGACTGCTTTCCTTCAGGGCAAGCACCTCAAAGGCCCAGTCACCCAAAAAAGAAATAAAAGCAGGATGCTGTGATTGGGAGATCGCTCACTCTTGGATGGATGATGGTATGGGTGGAACACTCGGCCCATCTCTCTTTTGCACAAGGAACAGTACAGGCAGACTAATGATACACCCCCAGACACGAATCAGCCCAGGAATAGCATGGAGCTCACCGTCAAGTTCTGCTTGGGTGATCTTGAAGGCATCATGGAAGTTTTGGTCCCCGGGGATGCGAGTATCTTTAGCCAGATCAATCTTGTTGAGGCGAGCGGAGTGGTAAAGGCATGCTGCTGCGAGCTTCTCCACTGAGTACTGTAAAGGAAGGTTGGTCTTGAAGCTACAAAGGGCAAGCAAACAATGCGCAACTTGGTTAGTCATTTAGTATGGAAGAGCAACTAGCTGCATTGGTAGGGCAGCATGGACCTACTTATTTGTCAGGTGAAACAACTGAGACAGCACAAAGGAACAGAAAACAGAAAAGTGGAGACACGTTACATGCATCGACAGGGAGCTGGGTAGCAGGTAGAAGTACAGGGAACTTGAGACTCAGCTGCTCATTTGTTTACTGGCTGTGAAAGTGCTCATGAGCAGGTGAGCATTTTCCTAGCAGGAAGGTAGGCTAAGTTAGACAGCAATGAGGTGTTCACCTAGTATCGGACTTAGACGGAGCCTTGACAAAAATTGCAAGTTGCATCACACAGTATCATCATAGTTTGCATGTCTGCCAATTCCACTCCTTTCTAATGAAAGCTAGTTGAATGCATGGACTTCTTTCTAATTTATTCCAGCTCTTGTGTCAATTCCTCAGTATTTTATGGATGCATGCAAGACTTATGTCTTTTCCTTTACTGGGGCAGCAATCAATGGTGCAGACCTCATCGTTCCTGTTGCTGAGTTCAATCCATGAGGGAGGCCAGCAAAATACACGAACAAAGGTGCGATACAACCAAATTCAGTTGTGTACAAGCAGAGGCACCTCTAGGACAAAACTAGGCCTGCTGCTTGTTACTCAGGGCTCACAATAGAGCTTGTAGAAGTTTACCTGTCATTGGCAAAGTTGACAGCAATCTGGCTGAGTTTCTGCTGCTGCTCAGTCGGGAGGCTGGATTCTGGGGTGGGCCCTTTCACGGAGGAGAAGGTGTACACCCCAACAGCCTCCAGGTTTTTGAATAGGCAAGTCTGTGGCAGCTCTATCTTGATTTGGAAGGCTAGCGTGTACAGGATGGCGCGCTCAGCCAGGATAATGGACTCCACAACGTCCTGCTCCTTTAGCTTCTTTTGCTGCAGGGGTACATCAATGTCCACAAGGGGCATTGTGTACAAAGCCGGCTTCCAACTGCTTGGCAGAGACACTGATGGTCTACGCGCAGCTGAACAACATGCAGCTTTGAGCTTAACGTGCGTAGATGGCACATGCTGTGTGCATGAGTGTGCACATATCACTCCTGCGCCAAAGAACTTTGAGGACCATGTGCATCCAGCCAGCCATGCAGAGCACAACAAGGCCTTGGGCTTTAAATTCGATGGCATAATTGCACACGCAAAGTCAACAGGCAGCAGCATGTACGGTCCACGTGCGCACCCTCAAATTCTGCCACGATGCACTGCCTAAACAGTTTGGGCGGCATGGGCCCTGGCTGCTCACACTTTTACACCTCCAGCTCTACACAGCCCTCTAGGCAGGAGAGGGGGAAAGCAGCACCATCCCACCCCCACACACCGGGTCGCGGGCGAGCGCGGCCAGCTCCTCCGGTTTGTTGGCATTCTTGACTTTGAAGTAGGCGTGCGCGACGTGCATAACGGGGCGGGGACCATCCATGGCCTTGGAGGCCAGGAACAGGGCCGCAGCTACAATGAGCTGCAGCAGGGCGCGCGGGGGCAGCGGGGCGAGCGGCATGAGACTGCTCACCTCTCATGGCCGCACACAGACTTGCGCACCCACCTCTGACCCAGTGCACAAGCAGTGTGTGGCATGCACAGCTGCCTCTGTGACACAGGCGAGAAAAAGTAACCCGACCTCCCCCGCCCCCCCCGCATGCGCGTACTCACAAAGCGGTCGTTTTTGGCAAAGGAGCGCTTGGCAAAGAAGCGCTCGCAGTAAACAGCGGCCGTCTGGATAACCCAGATGTTTCTGGGACGGAGGGGCAGCAGAGCGAGGCACAGCGCCGGTTGGTGTGCTGGCTCTCAGATGCAGCAGGTGCAGCAGCAGGTGCAGCAGCGGCAGCAGCTTACAGCTTGAGCTCCGTGGACATGCGGGATAGGAAGGAGCCCATCTGCCGCCTGAAGAAGCCAATTTTCTCATCGTCCAGGCCGTCCGCCTTAGAGGGGCTCTGCTCTAGCTCTTTGCGTGTGTAATATCGGAACTCAAAGCCGGGCTTGAACTTCGCTCCCCCGATCACGAGCGATGCGTTCATAAAGGCAGCCCCTGGCTGCACACTCTCTCCTCTCTTATCACGCTTCTCTCTCCCTCTCTCCCTCCCGTTCTTTACACAGCCTAAGTCTTTGTCAGTCGCTGGTGCAAGGGAAAGGAGAGTTTAAAATTGTGGATGTTTCGAGTTGCATAACCATATCTGCCACAGGAAACATGCGCATAAAGAATGGCGACTTAAAAGTGACTTTTAGAATGCATTGCCTCTGGCTTCATGCATATCACAGTGACTGCTACTCATAAGTTTAAGAATGCATCGCCTCTAGCTTCACACATCTCACAGTGACTGCTAAGTGGGGAATATTTGACACGATTGAAGGCCAACAGGACCGTCACGGACACAAAGGATGACGTAGGCCTTGGTGCAAACTGGACGTTGCATGATCAAGGCCTGCACGCATACATAAGTTCCCAGCTCAGGCAGTGAGGACATTTAGGTAAAGCAGCACAAGCTAATCCATGAGTTGGCATGCAGGTCATGAATTAAAACCACGAGCGCACTTTTGAAGACTCATCCTTCAAGGCCAGGGTGCTTCAAGAACCGCAGGCCTCTCTGTGCTGGAAAATGTTTCAAAGCATAACCCACTCACCGCGCTCATGCAGACTTGAAGGATAGGTGCAAGCTGTTTGCACAGCTATTCGCCTGGAAAGCTCAACAAGCAGCCTGCGGGAAACCAAAGTGCAGCATCTGAGGTTTGGCAGGAGAGGCTGAGCATTTAACATGCTGCATGCTCCATGCATCACTCTCTGGGCATTTGTGGGGGACTTTGGGCATGATATTGAGGGTGGAATGCCTTTTATTAATCCATGCCCAATTTGTGTCTGCACATGCGTGCATTTATTTGAGTAATCACACACATGTGTGCATGCACACTCGCGCAAACACGTACATACACGCGCGCACACACAGACACACACGCACACACACATACACACACACACACACACACACA
>LFCJ01001165.1_pt1 | contig 17918 bp, 21 predicted proteins | sample 643141 | NCBI WGS metagenome assembly LFCJ01 (sample SAMN03766243, study PRJNA286221) | soda lake metagenome | biome: soda lake; feature: Kulunda steppe; material: water; isolation source: sample B1-Br-g2 brine of Lake Bitter-1 | place: Russia: Kulunda steppe | collected 2010-07
AAGCGGGCCTGCAACCGAAATCAGCAAAAGGCAGGCAAGGTTGTGATCTGAAATCTAGGCACAGCATTCTAGGCACTCATACACAAACAAGGCCAGGCCTTCGGTGTCTGCTTGGCTAATTAAGTCTCTTAGCCTGTTTGAGCTACCAGGGGGGGAGCCGAAGAGTTGGTGGTGCTTGACCCGCAAGTTTGCCAAGTCAGCACTTGGGCAATCTAAGAGGACATGCTCTTCATCTTGCACACAGAGCCAGTTGCATTTAGTGCAGATTCTAAGCTCATAGGAACTCTGTGCTGTTGTTGTCAGAGCTGCTCGATATTTAAGTTGTGACTGGAGAGTCTAAGTCTGGAGAGAGCGCGTGACAAATGGTTTGGGATGTTGTGTCGTAGGTATGAAGGCAGAGTTGGTTTTGTTGCACGTTTCCGATCATCCCAAAAGCCAATCTGACACCCTATGGGCACTCCAAAATGGTTGTGATAAGTCCTCATGACTCTGTTGGAAACATGTACATCATGTGGGTGAATCTGTCCAGATATTTCCATTCTCGGATCGTTTGCTCACGCAACAACAGTTCGAAGTCACTCATGTTGATTTTGGAACGGCTCATGATAGCAGAGGCGTGCACATCAGTCCCTGGTATTTACTGAAGAGCAGATAAGACTACAAATGTCCAACTTCCATTTTGGTGAGCCAGCCTTAAATTAGCTTCATTGATCTTGCTCAGTAAGGCATTGTTGCTTGTCAAAAGGCTGTTCCAGAAGCGAGCAACACAGCGGAACCAGTAGAAGTATAGGGGCAGCTGACCTGTCTCTCTAAGTAGGCAATGTGTGTTTGTGCTTCGTTTCACACCCAACATCTTCAGAAAGGAACCATGGTGGATGTGGGCTTTGGTTGTAGCAGATGATTTGAATGTGAGAGTCTTTGTAGCCCAAATTTGACATCCGTAAAGGCCGCCCCGACCCTCCGCCAACGCACACAGCCCTGGCATGCATTGCAAGCATGCATTGCCACATGCACGGCTTCAAGCATTACTTCTTTGCTAGGAGTACTTCCTGACGATAGGAGTGAGCCTTTCCGTGCTATGTTTGGAGATGGGGAGCAGCAGCCGTCTAGTGATGTTTTTGCCATGCAGTGGGGTGTTCAGCACGAGATGGATGGTGTTGCATCCTTGCTTGCAAGCTTTCCAAAGGTCAGTGAAAGCATTGCCACCAAACTAAAATTCAGCATCCCAAGAGAAGTGCATGCCCTTGAGCAAGGCTTGCTGTTTGTGTCCCCAAGTAGCCCATTTGTGCAAGGCACTGTTTTTGCTACACCTAATGCTCAATATGCCATGGCAGCATCCCCAGATGCATTGTTGGTAGGCGATGGCGGTTTCAAAGCTTTGTTGGAAGTGAAATGCGCGTGCCCATACATTGAGAAGGATGATGGAAGAGGTTGGGTGTGGTCTCCCTTCAAGCGTGCTTTTGGCGATGTAGGCATTCCTGTAAGGCACTTTGTGCAGTGCCAAGTTCAGATGGCGGCTGCCCATGTCAACCCCTGCTTACTCGTTGGGTTGGTATATTGACGCCTGCAAGGTCATCTGTGTGCCGTTTGACAAGAATGGTTTATGCAATGTCTGCCATGCTGAGCCGCATCTTGCTCGCAGCAGCACCTCTGGCAGGCAAGCGGCCAGACTTCACAACCGTTCCAGGCCACAAGAACTTTGTGGATCTCACAGTGCAGCGTGCTGCAGCCATGATAGAGCTGTGCAACGTCAATAGCGTGAAAGGACGTACACAATCGCAGTGGCTGTAGCTAGCTAGCGCTGCAGCAAGACCATGGACATGGTGTTCACCTAGTTTTGTTAGGTGCCTCGGTGTCGTTAGGTGAGCCGGGAGGACTTGGATGTTAGTGAATGATTTGTAGTTCCTAAAGTATTGCGGGCATGCCTGAAGGCGCATTTAATGAAAAACTGAGTGCAGATGTTCCAAAAACACTGTCACAACCTCGGTGCCAAAGTTTCAAGCGGATCATCAGATGTCTCGATGGGGCCCCCCTTGGAGGCAAATGCGCGACTGCACGGAGCAGGTGCCTGAGAGATGCCCATCATTACACCCAAGAAATTTCAGAATTAGGGTATGCAGATGTTCTTACACATCCTTTGTACACAGCTACCAAAGTTCCAGGCAAATCCAGCAACTCAACAAGTGCGAGCCTGACAGCCCAGCAATTGCTGAAATTGCCTCAGTCCCACAGAAGTGGCCCACTGGACAGCCTGGGAAGGATCAACAGCTTCACTCCATACCATAGCCTTGAGGCATGCTTTAGGTTCTTCGGTGTCTACTACGGTGGTTGGGATGCCGTGGCCTGCTGCCTTTCCTCTTGAACACGGGAAGCCTGCTGACCTTAGATGTTTATCGCGATATTAAGAAAATACGGATTCAGGCAAAAAAAATCTTAAAGTGAATGGTGCAGAAACCAAAAGGCACTGTGACATCAAGCTAAGTACTCTGGCACAAACATTGCTGCTCTAAACAGGAAGAGTAAAGCACGGATTTGGAGGCACAAACATGGTAATATGTTAAAGAAGCCCCTCCAACCCAATTGTGAGCTGACAGCCCAAGACGCTCATTTCCAATCTGTCCCAACAACTTGTTGTGAACTCTGCAACCTTCAACCTAGTTGATTTCTCCACTCCAGGCTAGCCTTGTGGACTGCTTTGCTCCATAGCGGGGAGGGCCTTCCACGCTCAAAATATGTGGTTGCAAATGGCAGGTATACCTGCGTAGAGCTGGATCACCGGCCTCTCAGCTTGAGAGACTGCTGCAACTGAGTAAAACATGTGGCATGGCGATAATACATGTCCTAGTCGGAAATAGTATTTCCACGTTGCTTCTAGTACTAGCAGTGGTATTGCTGTCATTCAGCAACAAAGTAGAAATATACTGGTGGGATTTTGTGGGTGAAAAGAGCTCTGGTGGGCTTGAGGTGAGGGCACACATTTGCTGTCTATGCTAAAATAGGCCAAAAACAGAGCTTGAACACCCACCCACTGAGAGTCACCATCACCCAGGGGAGCTGCACGCCATCTCACCCCAAATTTTGGCATTAGCCTAGTTATACGATATTATTACAGTTAGCATCAAAAAAGGATCATGCCCAGACGTTTGGTCAGATAGCCCCTTCTGGTAGTACTGTGCAGTATTGTGCAGCATAATCTCAATTTGATAGGGGAGCCATGAAAGTTGACGAGTTTGAAATCATCAGAGAATGTGCCTATGGCAAAAGAGGGAAAACGCTGTTGGTCAAAGGGCAATTACTGGCGGCACTATGGCTGAGGCCGAAATGCATAAGTTGTTGCTAGCAGTTTGTTTTAGCGTCTTGGGAATGGCTCCTGGCAAGAGCAACAGCCAGGAAAAGTAACCACACAAGCAAGGAAATATGGAAATCGCAGCACATTATTGCTAATTGATGGCCATAAGGTGCAGGCACCACGTTGCACACCTACCATGTAAAGTACGTGCAATCCCTTGTGCAGGGCATGCAGGCTGGCAGAACTGCCACACCAAGAAAGCCAGCGCCTAAAGGCCAGCCCCCCAAGCAAGCACGACACGTTGGACTCAGGGGCCTCAATGCCTCGCAGCGCCTGGCATGGGCTTGGGACTTAGATGTTCAACAGAGAGCCTCAGGTTGTGGTCTGCAGAGCCACAGTGAGTCTGCCCCCCCTGAAGTGTCCGACACATGGAGTCCAGACTGAGCGCTTGGGCAATGTTCTGCACTAGCTGGGGCAGGCTTACATGCAGGCGGCACCCCTGACACCCCCGTCTTGGACAAAGAGCGACCCCCGCACTGGAGTCTGTTGCAGGCCCACACAGCACGCCCCCCTGGTGTCACAGACCTGAGGCTCAGGTAGAGAGACACAGCGCCTACCAGTTCCTGGTGTCCCCCCACAGGCCCCATTCCAATCCCCTAAGGGCCCTGGTGGTCCCACAGCGCATAAGTACAGAGCCAAGGCCTCAGTACAAAACAAACGCTTTGAGCCCAAGTATAGCAGGGGCCTAGGGTTGCAGGCTGTCCAGCTGGCCGCAGCTGCTGTAGGCGGTGAGGAGCCCAGCTCGGTGGCAAAAGATTGTTCGACTGTGATGCAAAGCGAAGAGACGGCAGCTGTGTGCAATGAGGGACAGCAGTAGGGACAGCAGCTGTCTGCAGTGAGGGAGGACAGCCGGGCAGCACAGCAAGGAGGGACCCCCCAAAGGGTGCTCAGTAGTAATCCTCCAGGTCCTCGCTGATTTGTGCGGTGGCTGCAGCCTTGCCCGGTGTCTGGGAGGGCTTCTGCCTGGGCTTCCTGGGTCGGGACGCCTTGTCCTCTGCCCGCTTCTTGTTCCTGCACATGCACAAGTAGGCGTGTGTACACGTGTGTGCGTGTTCGCGTGGGTATGCCCCGCATGCCATGCTGCTCTGCCCAGCCAAACTTGCATGGAACACAGCATCCCCTGCATGCCTCACTCCTTTCGCCTTTGCCCTTCCCTGCATTGCATGCTCAGCGTGCAGGCACTAACAGGCAGCGTGCAAGAAGGGTGGCCAGCTTGCAGGCGCTGCCAGCAGGCAGTGTGACCCAAAGGGCTTTGCCTCATGCCCTGTCTGCTGCATGCTCTCCTGCCACCAACCTGCTCGTCTGGGCCGCGATGCGCCGCCTCTCCTGTGCCTCCACGTCCCGCAGCTGCTGCTTTGCACGCTTGAGCGAGCGCCTGGCACGCGGCCCGTCATCAGAAGACTCATCGTCGGATGTGCGCGTGCCATACATCCTTTCTGCCCGCTCCCTCCCCCTCAGTCGCGCCTTTGCCTCCTCCAGCACTTGGGTCGTCCAGTAGAACTGCAGGGGTAGGTGCACACAGCCCGTTCAAACCCTGTGCTTCTTTGGAGACGGGCCTCCCCCCCTTTTCTCCCTGGGGTCCTCATCTGCTTCTTTGTCTGCGCTGCTTTGCCCGCAGGCAAGGCTTCGAGAGGATGCTCACCCTCATCAGCCCCAAAGCTTGATGATCTGGCTCCGCAGGTTTGCCATTCCCACCCTCATCAGCCCCATAGCTTCATATCTGGCACAGCAGGCATGCCAAGGTGTGCCAATCCCGCCCGTGGCTTGGCCTTGGCCAATGATGCAAGAACCGGCCAGTCACTCATCTTACGGAATCAGAGGGATCAGCAGGCACACGTTTGGAGCCTACCAAGCAGTCACCAAGAGGCACTTGTTTGAGCGTTGGTTTGTTTCAGCTACCAAGCAACTGCCAAGGGGCACCTGTTTGAGCTTAGAGTGCACTTGTTGGCATTTGCATGCAAGGGCGCTTGATGTGCAGAGTTAGAGAGGCGTGGTGGGCCGGGCTCCATGGCCCATGGTAAGGGTTAGCAGCAGTGTTGCCAAATGCTGAAAGCAGCCCACTTGCCACCCCTAATCCCCCCTTGCCAGCTTGTTTTCCTAATTGACCAAAACAAGGGGCATGTATTCATTATTGGGTATGCTTTCTATGGGCGTAAGATTGGTTTATATCAACCCCTGTCAGTAGGCTTGTTGACAGGCCCATCAGAATATTCTTGTTTTGGAGGAGTGCCAATTGGGGGCTGCCTTGCTCAGCGTCGAGGTCATGCTTGGGCATGTGCCAAGAGGGAGCTGCCTCCAGCTTGTGCTGCTTGTGCTTGCAAGTCTGCTAGTCCATGCACGAGTTGTATTTTGTAGCAACAGAATGAGAGTTTGTGATCACAAAGTTGTTGTCGCAAGTCTGCTAGTCCATGCACGAGTTGTATTTTGTAGCAACAGAATGAGAGTTTGTGATCACAAAGTTGTTGTCGCAAGTCCAAATGCATAAGTTGTAGCAACAGTATGAGAGCTCGTGAGCACAAAGTTGTGGTCGCGCGTCCAAATGCATGAGCTGTACTTTGTAGCAACTCAATGAGAGCTTGTAATCACAAAATTGTGGTCACACATCCACATGCATGAGTTGTACATTGTAGCAACTGAATGAGAGGTTGTGATCTCAAAGTTGTGGTTGCAAGTCGATATGCATGAGTTGTACTTTATAGCAACAGAATGAGATGTTGTGATCTCAAAGTTGTGGTCACACCTCCGTGTGCATGAGTTGTACTTGAACATTGTAGCAACTTAATGAGAGCTCGTGATCACAAAGTTGTGGTCGCACGGCCTTGTGCATGAGTTTTTCTTTGCAGCAACTGAATGAGAGCTTGTGATCACAAAGCTGTGGTTGCAAGTCCATATGCATGAGTTGTACTTAGTAGCAACTGAATGAGAGCTTGCGATTACAAAGTTGTGTTTGCACGTCCATATGCATGAGTTGTACATTGCAGCAACTGAATGAGAGCTTGTGATCACACATCAGCATTCATCATCACCAGCTCATTCAAGTGCTTGCAACCACAAACGCATTTACAGACCTGCAACCAAAACCATTTCGATACCCATGGACCTGCAACCACAAACCCATCTTCGGACTCACACGCATTTCATTTTATGACGTTTGTGCTTGCAAGTGCAGCGACGAGAGTGCACTTGTGAGTACATGGCCTGCAAAAGCCTGCGCCATCACAAGCCTGTGCCATCAAAAGCGTCAGAGGCTGACCCAAAGAGGCTTAGGATGGGTCTGCCTTTGCTTGCGAGTGCGCAGTCTGCGTGCACAAGTGCGTGGCCTGCACCGCAGGAAGGTCTTGAGGGCTGCTCTTCTGTGGCGATGGGAGGCTAGAGCACGTTAGACAGCAAAACAAGCAAACAAAGCCAACGAGACAGCAAGCCAGCAAGCTAACAAGCCAACAAGCTAACCAGCTAACAAGCTAGTCCTTGACGCTGCAAGGGCGTGCTGCACTCACACATGGGCTTTTGGCATGCCGGAGTGCACTGCCTCCACACGCATCGATGCGGCAGGGGTGCGCTCTGCACTCACACGCAGCGTGTAGTACTCCCTGCGCTCCCGGTTGTACATTTGCACCACCGTGTGGGGCATGCTGGTGAGCATGCTATGGGTCACGCACAGCCCCAGCTCCCTCTGCAGGTGTTCACAGCAGTGGCAGCACATGTTGTGGACCATGCACAGCCCAAGCTCCCTCTGCAGGTGTTCACAGCAGAGGAAGCAAATCTCATTGGTCATTCACAGCCCCAGCTGCCATTGCACCTACAGTGAGGCGGTAGTCGCTCATCGTGCGCGCCTCCAAGCAGGGCCTGCAGCACCGCACCCCCCCCTGCATCTCCCAGTACACCTGCGCAGGATGCACGTGGCAGCAGGCACGCAGCAGCAGGTGCACCCTTTGAGCAGAAACGGTGGTTAGGGTGCCATGCTACCCAGCATGGCCCAGCCCCACGTGATCCCTTTTGCTGCCATGTGTACCCTGGCACGAGGCCCTGCACTCTTGCATCTTGTGGTCCCACAGAGGGACATGCGCATGCATACATGCACCCCTTGCACTTGGCCATGGACTCTGCACAATTTTACAGCCCAACTAAATACGCAAGCTCTGAGACAGCTGATTGAGCGCCCGTGTTGATTACACTCATCACGCATCATGGTATGGTGCACGCCACAATTCTAAGGCAATGGTTGGGCTTCCAGGCACTCTTCTGTGCTAAGCCCCGAGGGCAAAGCCATTGCTCCCTACTTCTAGAATGTGATGGAGGAGCATAGGAGCAAGTGCAAGCTCCCTTTTGCCGGAATGTAACGTAAGGGCATGAGGCTGCAAGTGGAAGTTTCCTATTTCTAGAATGGGATATAAGGCTAGTACCAGAATAGGAGGCAGGGGCGTGAGGGCAAGCGCAAGCTTAAGTGTGAGGGCAAAGACAGGCCCTCATGCCACGCCCTTGCCAAGTTGTCATCAAGCACTCGGTTCATGGGCATGTTGCACACGTGCAAGGCAGCCAGCCATGTGCGGCTTGCACCTCCTGCATGGGGCACGCGCCTCCAGCATGCAGCACGCGCTTCCTGTATGCGCACGCCGTTCACGCAGAGGGAAAAAGGCACCAGCAGCGCTCCAAGCGTGCGTGCAAGGCTGTGCATGCAGCCCACTCGTAAACGTGGTGCGCGCACCTTCTGCAGACCGCCCTGAATGCCACGCACGCACCTTGCGGATTGCCTTGGTGCCGCAGAACTGGCACCCGGTTTGGGTCACAAGGTACAGGGCACGCCTAAAGTTCATCTCTGGGTGCTGGGGGCTCTCTGCCAACTGCGCGCCATGCACACAAGTATGTGCCTTGTACTGATGCAAGCACCGTTTGGTCGGTCTGCAGAAGCATTTGCTGAGCTAGGGCTTTGTGTACTTAGCCGGTGTGTGCCCTGTGTGCTGAGCCAGGGAGTGCTTTGAGCACTGAGCCAGTGTGCGTGCCTTGAGCACTGGGCCAGTGACGCCTGCACTGCGCCAGTGTGTGCGCCTGGAGCACTGGGCCAGTGACGCCTGCACTGCGCCAGTGTGTGCGCCTGGAGCACTGGGCCAGTGACGCATGCACTGCGCCAGTGTGTGCGCCTGGAGCACTGGGCCAGTGACGCATGCACTGCGCCAGTGTGTGCGCCTGGAGCACTGGGCCGGTGACGCATGCACGGCGCCATCGAGCGGCGCATGCATGAGCGAGCGGATGCCAGCGGGTGAATGGCGCAAGCATGGGCAATGCCGGCGATTGAGCGAGCCGTTGAGTGACGCATGCATGTGCAAGGACGAGGGTTTTGATTGCAGGAGTTTGCGACGGTCTTTTACTCTGTTTATGATACCAGTGAGGCACACAGCACTCAGGGCACTGAGGAGGGCACTCAGGGACGCAAGGAGCCTGCATGCCATGCTTCATATGTGAGATGCGCGACACACAATGGCGTGACTTGCAGCACACTGAGCAATTTTGTTTATAAATGAGCATGGCGCGGCAACAGCACAAAAGCATGATGCAACTTGCGGCGCACGAGCAATGCGCACGGCCCATTGGCGGGGGAGGTGTGGAAGCACGTCTGCTCAGTGCGCGGCGTGCGCGCCCCAGCTCCAGGGTTTGCAAGCAAGCTGGATGGGGTTTGCATGCATGCAAGCATGCTGTGACAAACGCCGCGCCACTGGTACAAAATCTGATGTGTCATGAGCAGCAGGTCGCGTGAGAAAGGAGACTGCTCTGAGGGAGCTCAGGTCATGAGCTTCTCATGCAAAGAAAAGCGGATATTCTATTCATAGAAAAGCGTATGTTTCATGCATAGAAAAGTGGATGCAGGGCAGCTGCCCTCCTGGACCTTATGCCCTCAGAGTTATGACTCCCTTCGGTAGTTCCCTACCCGCAGTGCCTTGGTGGCATCCCGACCATGCAGCTCCTCACACTTGGCGTACACCTGCAGCACAAGAGCAGGGTGCACATTTGACGCACACCTGCAGCACAAGAACAGGGCACACACACCTGGCGTACACCTGCCGCACAAGAATAGGGTATCCATAGCTAACTTAATGGGATGTAGTTAGCCCAAACCGTGCAGGCTACGGGAATGACCATCTTTCAATAATGCTGAATGGTTGGTGATTTGACGATGAATTACAAGATGACCATGACAAGGCTCAAGGCGGCTGCAGGCGGCACGATGTAATGCATGCTTGTCAAGTAACACTGGCCGCCTCCAAAAAACCTCGCACTCCACAGCGCTGCTGGCATGCTGTGCCACCTGCAGCACCTGTCTTTAGTACGCCACGCACTCCACGGCTCTGCTGGCAAGCTGCGCCACATGGAGCAGCTGCCTCTAGTGCACCTCAATGTTCAGCACTACCCGCCAGCTGCGTCACCTGCAGCAGCCGCTTCCAGTACATCTCGCACTCCAGGCCCAGGATGTATGCGCGCATATCGCGGCTCACAGCAGATAGGGAGGTCAGCGTCTGGTACAGCTTGCCCGCCTCTTGTAGCACCTGCGGCCACAGCTCTCATGGCAAACAGTGGGGAGGTCAGAATCTGGTACAGCTTGCCCACCTCTTCCTACACCTCTGTGGTCGTGGGCTAAGGGGCCGCCCGTGCTGTGGAGATGAATAAGGGCAACGACCACAGCCGGCTGACCGCCAGCCAGAATTGTCCTTCAGAAAAGGTCAATTCTGGTGCTCCTAAGCCAAAGGCTGTGGCAGCTGTGCTATGCAGCACCTGCAGCAGTGAGGTGCTGTGGGGATTGCGGAGCCGATGGGCCAAGGGCCAGCACTCCAGGAGCCGCTCATGCTCCAGAAATATGGGAGCATGCCCGCGTCCTTGCACACACTGCCATCGCTGATCAGGCAGCTGCCCAAAGGCGGGCAAACAATGGGTGTGGCGCTGCTGAGTAAGGCACCAAACAATGCATCCATCATCTGCAGAGCTGTACAGGGCAGTCACAATCTGCCCTGCGCGCGCTTGTTGCCACACATAGCAGCTGCAGCCCTTGGAATGCTGCGGCGCATATTGCAAAGGGTGAAGAGAGCGCGCATCGCAAGGGGTGCAAAGTGTGCTCACTCCAAAGGGTGCAAAGTGTGCAAATTGCAGAGGGTGCAAAGTGTGCACATTGCAGAGGGCGCAAAATTTGAACATTGCAAAGGGTGGAAAGTGCCCTTCATGTAATGATGGGACCCAAATGTGAAGGTCGAGTATGGAGTAAAGAGTTCTACACCAGCAATCAACACTCAAAAGGGCTGCGGATCATAAGCTTTAATTTCCATGCCTTGGCTATGTTGTATTGACTAACACACACATAATTTCTCAGGCAGGCAGCCTGCCAGATAAGCTGCAGCCAAATATCAGCAGAATATGAGCTGGCTTGTGCCTATGACAGTGAGACAAAATCTGCCTTCCTCAGGGCCTCAGCCCTGGGTACAGAGGAAACACTGACATGTGTCAAAGATAGAGCCTGGCATGTGTATGGGGCAGAGTCTGCTCACCTTGGGATCTCGGCCTTTGGTGCTCTGTCGCTGCCGGGTGTGGCCTGAGGCCAGCCATGGTTGTCGCCCACTGCGCGTGCGCAGAGGTGTGTATGCATGTGTGAGTGTGTATATGTGTGTGTTGCTGCTGGAATAAGCCTGAGGCCAGCAATGCCTGATGCCCCCTGTGTGTGCCCCCGTGTGTGTGCTAAGGCATAAGTGTGCGAGCCTACTGTGTGTCCGCAAAGGTGTGTGTGCGTGTTACGCGATCCTGCTACAGCTCCTTGGCATGGTAAGTTGCGCCATGTCACAAAGAGGCCAGGTCACAAAAGAGGCCAGGTCACAAGAGGTCTGGCAGGAGTAACAAAGCCACAAGAGCTGTCGCGGATTGCAGACAAAGGATCTGTGTTCTTGCTGCTTGCTGTTCTTGCTGCTTGCTAAAACTATCGTAAGCATGGTCGGCATGCTTGTCACACCTTTGGCAAGTGTGGCATAGAAAGGACTCCATCCACAGCAATCCTCCGAAAAAGACAACCCCATGCTTGAGTGACGACTCGTCACTGACAAGACAGCTTGATTTGCGCAGTTTGCCTTGCCAGCCGTGAGACAGTACAGCTGCTGCCTACCAATACTTCAATGTTAAGAGACTTGCAGGCCAGGAAAAAAGAATGCAACGCCAGCGGTGCATCACTCCCTACATCAATTAAGGAAAAGAGGGCACCTAGGTCCAAAGCACCGTGGGTCCATCCCAACCATTGACAACTTGCAAGCCATAGTCCATTGCACTCAAGCGCCCCCAAGAGCAGGGCATGCGGCTGTCCATGTGCAACCAGCCCATGCTCCCTGCCCGCACCCAGCCGCACCTCGCCTGCAAGGCAGCACCCTCTGCCTCAGCTGCGGCATGCCGCGCCTCTAGCATGCGCGTCGCTTGTTCCACCACGGCCCCCACCACCTCCCGCTGCATGTCAGGCGGTAGCTCCACCTGCAGCTCCAGGCGCCTCCGGGCGCTGCTGCCGCTGCCACCCCTGCAGCGCAGGCCGCATGCCCCACAAAGCACGGACGTGATGGCAGCTGGAGGGAAGGCAGTGCACATGTTAGAGGTGGCAGATGGAGGTAGACTTGCATGAAAGGAGGGCAGCCGGAGAGAGGGCAGTGCGGTTGGGAGGGGCTGCTGCTGCAGAGAGGGCAGTGTGCAATCACAAGATGGTGGCTGGGGTTGGTGCACCGCAAGTGAGGGATGGCAGCCAGAGGGAGTTCAGTGCACTTGGGAAAGGCAGCTGCTGGAAGGAGGGCGCGTGCTATCAAGGGATGGTGGCTGGGGTGCATTGAATGGACAGAGATGAATAGGTATGGAGAGCAATGCACGAGGTTCATCTCAGAGCACACATGCATCCACACCATGCGGCAGCAGCAGCACGAGCGGCACCTGCACCCAAATCTTGGTTAAGCCCCTGGTGCTGCCATGATATGGTCCACGCACATGCGCATGCCGTTATCACCCCTGGCAGCCCTGGCAGCTCCAGCGCCTGCCCGAATGGTGCATCAGCACCGGCACTGTTGCAGCCCTGCCCTGTAGCAAACCAGGCTTTCCTTGATCACCAGGTCGCTTCCAACTACCTATTAGGTAGTACCTAACCAACCATCAGGCTTCAAGCTGGACTGGGGATTGGCCAGTTCATTAATCGGAATTGTTCCCGGCTAGCCCATTAAAAGACCTTTCTTCATAGCATTTCTTTCATGCCTGCTACCACCCTTGGCAGCATGAGCACTCACCTGGATGGCGCACCAGCATCGGCAGCAGAGCTGCCCTGCTGCCGCCCTGCCCGCGAGTGCTTTGGATTGACGGGAGTGCCCTGGACGGGAGGGGGGAGGCAGATGTGCAAAATGTGAAGCCCAACCAAATGAGCCTGCCGTGTTAGAGAGCGCAGTCAAGTGAGCCTGCCCTGTGCTCAGGAGCGCAGTCAGGTGAGTCTGCCCTGTGCTCGCTCGTGGTCTCGGGCAGGGCGGTGTGTGGCCAGGGACAGGCATGGAGCCCAGGCATCCAGCCAAATTTGTAATCATCCAGCCTCGCACAGTGCGCGCAATGGTGGTGCTCAGGGCCAGATACTGCCCGTGGCCTCTAGGGGGAATGCTGGCAAGGTGGCTGGGCTGACCATTTACCATCTGTTCTTCTTTTCTTACAAGGTATGAGCAGGAGCAGAGAGCGAGTGCTCAAGCACCCCCACAGAAGCAATTCCCAGAAGAGGGCAGAATGACATTGAGAAACGAAGCTACGCACACACACATACACACAACGGTGCTCATACATGTGTACATATGTGCACACAAGAGCTCATGCGCACGTGCGTGTGTGCAGTGGGTTGTGGTCAGTGACCACTGGTCACACCTGTTCCTGGGGGGCAAGCGGGGGTCGAGTGGGGGTGCAGGCTTCAAGGGTGGTGGCACTTCTGCCAAAGGTGGTGTTTGGCGCACAGGAGACTTGGGGATGGCCACAGTGGCTGAGGGGGCCAACTCGTCGCAGAGGTGCTGCCAAGGTGCCGCCAGCACTGTTGCCAAGGTGCTGGGATTGCAGAGGCGCGGCCTGTCCCGCCATGGCGCTGACCTGTGGGGTGAAGCCAGCGTCTTTCAGGAATGAGCATCATGGCATGCCACAGACCTCGTCATGGCAGGCCGGCCCCTGTGTGGAAAGGCGCCCTAGGGCAGTGGCAGGGCTTGGGGTGAGGGATTGAGGGAGTTCAGGATGGAGGCAGGCGCACAGGCGCCCAGCACAGTAGCTTGCTCGTGCATTGTTTGTTGTTTTTGGTACCACCTCCAATAAATAGACAAACAAATAAAAAAACAAGCATGTGGAGCATCACCCTTTTTCACATCCAGCATACAGCAAAGCTCAAAGGGGGGGGACAGTTGGGGTTGGAAACGCTGGAGTAGGCCAGACCAGCACATACACACTGCATACAAACACACGCAGCATACACACACGCACACACATACACATACATACACACACATGTATACACGCGTGCACACAAACACACAAACACTTGCGTAATTACAAAACCTGCACGCTAGACAGGCACTGCAGGGAGTGTGTTTCGTGCTCTTGAACAAGAAGCGGCCGAGGGCCAGGGAGAGCTGAAAAAAAGCGGCGCAGGGCCAGGGTGAGCAGGGTGGCAAGGGAAGGCAGGCGGGTCCATTAAGGACCATTTGTCATGAAGAGGAGGGGGGAGAAGGTCCTTGAGGGACTTTGTCATGAACAGGAGGGGGGAGCAGGTAAGGGGGACCTTGTCGTGAAGACACGGGGTGGGTATGAGGCACACAGGGGGGGTACTAGTAGAAGGATCCCAGGGGGGGAACAGATTCAGGTCTGACTCACACTCACGCGGCCCTACAAGCCTAGACCAAGTCTTGTCCACGTGCGTCTCGATCCAGGGTCAGGCAGGTCTAGGTCGGCCACATTGAGGGCATGCGGAATGAGCATGCACGCACGCAAATTGTGCACACTTCCCCACTTTGGCAGGAGGACCCCACATCGCAGAGAGGGCGCAGACTTCCGATTTGAAGCACATTTTCACTAAAAAGGTAGGGCACGCACCTCCGAGAGGGCGAGGCGCACGGGCTCTTTGCTTGCAGCCAGCACTTGTGCCAGGCCAAATGTCAGCACGAGCATGGGCAGCAGCACCTGGGGTGGCCACACATCCTGTGTGCACGGTGCTTGACGATGGGTGACTACCGATGAGGGCTGACAAAATGAGGAATATGTGGTGAGTGCATGCCCAGGGGTGCTGGCAGCGGCCTGCTGCATGTTTGTCAAACTGGCTGGCGGCACAGACCGTGCCACCTGTGTGGCTGGGCTGGGCATCAAGTCTACAGCTGCATGCATGCACACACACACACAGCATTCCTAGGCTGCTCACACACCATCCCAAGCCCACGCCCGCTCCCATTGCTTGCGCTCTCAACACTTTGAGCTGCGCCTGCTCACACACGAACTTGACGGCACGCTCACTTTTGTTGCTTGTTCCCTCCACGCTTCAAGCTGCATCTGTTGCTCTGCGCTGCACTGACCACCTTCAGGGCAAAGACAGCAATGCAGATCTGAGTCTTGTTCTATGCTGATCTATGCCTGGATGCATAGGTTGCATGCAGGTGCGTGGGCATGTGTGTGCATGTGCATGCGTGCGTATTTACGTGTGAATTTGTTAATGCATAGGTTTGTGCAGGAGAGCGAGATCATTTTGTCTCGGCCTAACTTAAAGCTCGATCATTTGCGTACCTACTTGTCATCACCAGGTAGCCAGATCGTGCAAACCAGGTGACAGATAACAGGCCTAGTTTTCAGGCTAATGTGAAACTGGAGGTGGATATCTGCAATACTAGCCTAGGCTTGTAATTTTCAGCTTTATATTGGATATGGAGACAAAAAATCTATTTATGTTTGCGTTGTCTTACCTTCAGGACAGATCAGAGGCCAGAGCATGGCCAAGATGATAGATCTCTGGATTCCAGGCAATGCAGGGCTTTCTGCCAGCTGTCCAATTGCCGGCATTGCACCTGAGGGCTGTGCCTGTGCCGCTCGGAAAGCAGATTCCACAGCCGCAGCCTGCAGGCACAATGCACAGATGCCATCGCCTGTGTCTGTACGTTTGTACGTGCTGAGTGTATGTGCTGTGTGTGAGAGTGCATGCGTTCCTCTGTGTACATGTGTGTGTGAATGTGTGAGTGTGCACGTGTACTCAAATGTGGGTGTTCGTGCGTGCGTGTGCGCATTTGTGTGTAGTGTGCGCATGAAGCTTGCGATCGTGCCTTATCAGCAGACAGCTCCTACCTGCTCCTTGGACAGCCCTGTCTTTGCAACGTTGATGGCCTCACTTGTGTAAAACAATGTGTACAAAACAACTGCCTGATCAGAACACACAAGGGAGAGCGGGAAATCCATGTTTCGGGGTGTGAACCCTAGCACGCCCTTATCCTGCTGTAAGTCCTCGATCTCGTTGCCGACCAATTTAAAACAAATATTGAGAATATAAGAACACTTTCCACATTTCGACGTCTAGAGGTATAGGTAAGAACAAGGGTTTATGGTGACGTGGATAAAGTGACAAAGTGCTTCAAAGAGGGCAGGTAGAAAGGCAGTCTTGATAACAGATACGGTGTATATGCCTCAGAGCAAGCATTAGGTCGCACAGGTTTGGAGCTCAGGGTTCTTGCGGGAATGTGATGCATTTAAGTCTTCCTTCCGGATGTAACATGATTTTCTTAAGGGCATCGGCCTGTGCTGCGTGAGTGTGGGCACATGGTTTCGAGCTGATGTTAAGTTCTACGATTGCAAGCTGACCTCAAGCTTCAGCCTTGGGCTTAGACATGTTGGCCCATGCATGGGCTTCTGACATCTTGCGCGCCTTGAGGGATTGCGGCGCCCGCATGTGCAGCCGACACACATACACAAGCAAGCAAGCAAGCAAGCTAGGGCAAATACAAAAACTTTGATACTCGAATTTCACTGCTGACCTGAGGTTTCAGATGTGGAAAGTTTGGAGGGACATTGCTGATATGAACCCTCAGGGAGGCAACAACAAACTTGCGTCTTTTCTATCTTGGTTCGCCTTGTCACGCCAGATTTATGCAGTGCCATATTCATGCTGCATTGTGACCCTGAGGTCGGTTGGGTCAGTTGGAGGAGTATTTGATCCCATTGTCAGTTCAGCTATAGCTGTATTTGAGCACGTCAAAGACGAATTCGCAGTAATACCATGTTTGCTCCTAGCGACCTTGTAACATGTACGCCAGGGAGTAGACCCCTCTAGCCCTTGGGGGGTAACAGGCGTGGCAGCGCCCAGTCCACTCCAGTCCAGTCCACTGTCCAGTGTGAGTGCATCTGACAGCAGCTGCATGCAGCACTGACCTTGCCTATTTGCAGGCTGAAGCGAGAGAGAGAATGTGTAGGGAAGGATAAGGGTATCAGAGGCTCCTCAGTCTCATCGCGGGCAACCTGTTGTCTGCTTGGTGTACACTGTCGCTGTCCGCAGCCAGTCCACACACCGCATTTGCTCAAATGTTATGGCCATGCTACGAGTCTAGTTTAGATGCAGCACTCTCTCGGCGTGACAGCCTCTCCCATCCTGGATCTTCAAGCTGGTTCACGCACGCACTCGTGCACGGAACGGGGCTCCTCTGATGCCACCTCACTTTTTGTACCTTGACCTCCCTAAGCATGTTTGAGGAATATGAGCAGATTTCGTTGCGCGCACAGTGTTCGCTGCACACCCCTGCAGTGGAACCCTCCCTTACAAGTTTACAAGGCTTGAAGTAAGGGTTTACCGCCAGCCTGGTTGTTAGGTTGACTTATAACATTGTCACAAGTGCTCTTGTGCTGCTGTGCAAAATGAGGTGCATGTTCTTTTTCACTGTCAAAACTTGCATGCTTTCTGAGAGACTTTTCTTGATTGCTATCCATCCTTTCTGCCGTTCTTTCAGTGGAGGCCCCTTATATTTTGCAAGCCTTGCCTAATCAGACTGTCTTTAAAATCCTTGCTCATTGGCACAACAGACCTTGCTATTTTATCCCGGACATTACAGATTACTTTTTGACCGGCTCTGACCAGCCACAAACCAATCAGCCTTAAAAGGGTTACAAGGGTAGGGGGGTCATAAAACAATCAGCCTTACGGCCAGGCTGGCGGTTATCCCTAGCTTATACTCAGGTTGCACAGGTCAAGCTTACCTTTCCCTTCCAAATAAATTCTCACATGCTTCCACGCATTTCCTTTAGAGCATCTTATCTCCCAAGAGAGTCTCTAAGGCTAAGAAACGATCCGATGTAGACAGAGTCCAAGACGAGAGGGAACAAGCATAAGATGCATGCAGGACCGCCTGTATGGCTGCCTGGTGGAACTAGACAGACTAGGTTAGGTTATAAAGCTGTACCTGCCGGAATTAGATAGGGTTACAAAACATTTTTGATAGACAATGACTTTTGGCTGTCCCAGCATCCTGGTTTGGTCATGCCAAGGCTCACTCCCAGCTCTTTGCATGGGGCACTCACCCCCAACACCTCTCTCTCT
>LFCJ01001166.1_pt1 | contig 17917 bp, 23 predicted proteins | sample 643141 | NCBI WGS metagenome assembly LFCJ01 (sample SAMN03766243, study PRJNA286221) | soda lake metagenome | biome: soda lake; feature: Kulunda steppe; material: water; isolation source: sample B1-Br-g2 brine of Lake Bitter-1 | place: Russia: Kulunda steppe | collected 2010-07
CACACACACACACACACACACACACACACACACAAGTACACGCACAAACACAGAAACACACAAACGCGCACTTACACAAACACAAACACACACGCATACACGTACATACGCACATACGCGTACATACACCACAAATGCACCCGATGTGTCCAACCAGGCCAAAAATCAGGCTAAATGCATTTATTGCCACTCGTTCCATTGATCTATGGACCTGCGGGTTAGAAAGCTGCAACACTGCCATGCAACATGCGCCCAATGTTTTAAACTCACCTATGTTGAATTACGTAAGTCTGTCCCATGTTCTATGCAATGAGCAGGTCATCTTAGAGGCCCTCTTTTCCAGGATACAAACACAGGCCAACCTCTTCACTGAGATTGTTAAGCGGGTGAGCATATGGCTTCATCAGCTTAATGTTGTTCTAGCTTTGTAAAAACCTGCTTTGTCATCATGCAGCAATCAAGCATACAGTATACTGACCGAGTTAAACTACTTCAAGCTTAGAGGTAGGATGCAGCTCACGCAGGCCCCCAAACGAGAAGCACACCCCACCTGGCAAGCAGCTCGCTGTCCACATGAGATGATCAACAAGCCTGATTCTGCCTGCAAGACAGTGTTGTCTCTGCATGACAGTGCCAGGGCGCAACTTTTCCTTCACCCTCACAGCACATCATGTGTCTTTTGCGCCCAGATTGACCACATGGAAGCAAAGGAGGTGCCCCAGGAGGAGATGATGCACCGCATCAAGAGGTGTGAGGACAGCCTGTCCTCAATCAACCACGAGAAACTGTCACCCTTCCATCAGCAAGAGATCTTGAACCGCATTGAGAACCTGGAAGCTCAGGTGTGCCTGATTCCTGCTACCTTGCTAAGCAGGACCTGGCCCTGCCTTGTTGTGTGTTGCGCAAACTTTTGGCACAGATTTGACAGCCCACAAGCAGGTACAAACATCTTCTTGCGCGACCAAACGCGCGTATTCTGAGTGTGCACTATGCATGCTCACAGCGAGTGCTTCAAAGCAGACATTTGTTTGAGTGAGTGCTTGTACGTGATGAATGCAAAAAGAGGTTTGCTTAAGAATGCATACATTTGCCCCCCGCACGCCCTTGGTTGACACCCAAACACACTCAAAACAGATATCTCACACCACACACGCACCCACGGGTGATGGGAGCTCTGGCTCAAACGAATGCCTTCCTGTGATGCCTCCTTTGATGCCTCTTCCCACCAGCCTTTGTGCTGCATGTGGTGCATGACCTGCACCCCTGTGGTGCCTACCCAGTGCAGCAGTCTTGCAATGCCTTCCTGTTGGTGCAGGCTGCAGCCTTTGCCCCCTTGCCTGGGAAAGGCCAGGACGAGTCATCTTCCCGCGCCACAACCCCCGCACTTGCCGGCCAATTCTCGGGGCCGCGCCCCCCTAGCTCCCAGCAGGCGCAAGAGGTGGGCAGCACCGGCACGCCCCGGATCAGCCCTCTGCCGGGTGTCATCAGCAACGCCTCACGCCTGGATGCCTTGGAGCAGAAATTGGCAGGTGTGTGTGAGTACGTATCTGCTTGGTTGGTCGGGTAGGTGGGGGGGGGTGTCTCATGCCTGGACACCTTGAAACAGACAGAAGGTGGCAGGTGTTTGTGGAGGGAGTGGGACATGCTGGAGAATGCCAGCAGGGGATGAGCATGGCAAGCGTGCTGGTGTGCGCGGGGAAGGCCTGCGCGGTTGTGTGCGAGGACGGCGGACACGCAGATCCTGCACCCAGTAGCCCACACAGGAATGCTAAGGTGTGGACTTGTTTAGAAGATTCACAGGAACCAGGAGCCGTTGGCATTGGTTATGGCCTGCGCTGGATGCATTGGTATTATTTTGGCTGATGTTTTGACTGGTATTTACTCTGCTGGATGAGGGGGCTGTGAGAGCTGCAGTCTCTCTTGTGTGCAGGAGAGCAAGATGGGCGTGCACAACTGTATAGCAGCCATACATCAGTCAGGCAGATGGAGTGAGTGTTCTAGCTTGCTTCCCTGGCATGCATGCGTCACTGTACGCACCCTGTGCTTGCAGGGGTGTACAACTTGGGTGGCAAGCTCATTGCCGTGGAGCAGATGGCAGCTGAGATGGAGATTGACATCCCCGACACCGAGGTAAGTTGTGCAGCAAGTGACTTCACCGCTAGTGCTTGCTGTGCGCACAGCTGTTTGTGCAACGCCCCACAGGTGCTGCAAGTGGGTGCCGCTAGTGGGCATGCTTACCTTGACGTCCAGCATGTTCTGGTTCGCCTCTACTGACAAAAAGCACTGCATGTTCTGGTTTGCCTCTGCTGACAGAAAGCACTGCATGTTCTGGTTTGCCTCGACTGACAGAAAGCACTGCATGTCTTGGTTTGCCTCAACTGACAAAAAGCACTGGTTGCATGAATATTGTTCCCCCTGGGGCAATGATCATTTTTCCTGACTGACGATGTCTGAAGGCATTTATGGGTCTTAGTGTGAGCGCCTTAGCAAGCATGCCTTTTCACACCACTCTGCACAACTTTGAACGAGTGGCCATGTGGTTATGCATGTGTGCTCACGCCTGCACATGCATTCACAAAATCTGACCTCCGACCGCTCATGTGCAGTGCACCCTGAGCCTTGAAGAGCAGCAGGAGCTGAGGCTGAAGGCCCTGCCACCAGGCTTCCCAGACCCTGTCCTGCCCCATGCACGGGAGAGGAGGCAGTCCCTCCTGAACTTGAACCAGCCTCTGGTGCAGAGTAGCAGGCCTGGGACCAGCGGCTCAGGTGCGTGCATGCGTGCGTGTGTGCGTGTGTGTGTATGTGTGTGCACGCGCGTGTTAAGGGAGACTCAAGCACGTGCATTTGTGTGTGCTTGAGGCAAAGCCTCGCGCTGCCTTACTCTGCTGAATGCCAGTGGCCACCGGCCGCTGAGCGTGTGCAGCCCCGGCCCTGCCCTGCCTTTGCTGCGCGCTGTAGCAAGCCACTGTGCGTGCACGTCCGTGCCCTGCCCCACTTTTCTTTATGCGCATGTCTGTGGGCCACTCCATTGAGCTGGTTTTGCTAAGCACCACTGCAAAATGAATGTTAGCGCAACAAAGCCGCACGCTTCAATGTCACTCTGAATTAGCGCAAGCCCTGCCCTGCCTTGCTTATGGACGCGTTTGCGGGCCGCTTCTCAAAACAGGCCCAGCTGTTCTCTGCCGTTTGTTTTTGCATGCGCGCCCACAGGCAACTCTGTTGTGCAGCAGCCCCTGCCTGGTTCCCCCTGCCTTCTTAGCATGAGCACTCCCACAGGCCGCCCCCTGCCGCACGCCCTGCCTTGCCAACCCCTGGCTATTTGTGCCAGCGTGTCCGCAGGCCGCTCCCTGAAGCAGCCCCTGCCTTGCCATCCCCTATCATTTTTGCATGTGTAAGCCAGCAGGCCGCCCCCTGCCTCACGCCCAGCCTGGGCCCCCTTTGCCTTTTTATACCCGGGCGCCTGCAGGCCAGTCCTTGAAGCAGCCTCAGCCCAGCACCGCCTCCCTGCAAGGCGAGGCCACACCCCGCGGCGGCGATGCTGACGGCCAGCAGGGCCCAAGCACCACCCCATCTGCAGAGCCTTCGCAGCAGCAGCCACCCCACCAGCCAGAGACGCACCACGTACAGCAGGAGGACCGCAGCACGGCAATGACGCCGCAGGCGGAGGAGACCCCCGGCCCCAGCTCGCGCGTGAGGTGCGGTATCCCTGCCCAGCTCAGAACTGTGATGCAGGACTGTGCCGCAGTGTCAGTACCGCAAAGCAGTCACATCTTTTACATCGCAGTGTCATCTGCGTTGGAGCGCGTACTTGTACGGGAAACGTTTAATTGCCCTGAGCAGTGTTGGGAAGTGCTTGTCAGAGGCAACCAACGGCCATGCGGGGGTGCAGAGCCGTGGCCGCAGGATGCACACTCATTGCACAGCCTGACTTGCACAACCAAATGACCAAAGCACAGCACAGCCATGAAACGCACAGGCTTGTTTGGAGCGTGCAGAGGGCCCACCAAGGATTCCTATTAATCGATGTGTGACATGACAATGATTGCAATATGATGGTGCGTTCAGTGCATGTTGTGCTTGCGTGTGCTGTGCACAAACTTTTGATCTAAGCTGAGCGCTTTCCTGGTTTTATCCGGCAGACTTATTGGAGCAAACGTGGGTACACATGCAGGGTAAACTCTGCAGGTAGCAACAACACTGTGCGATCATCGCTGCACACGCCGCGGGCAATCAGGCAGCAGACAGAGCAGCAGCTGCAAGAGTTGGGGGCTAAAGTGACGGCCTTGCAAGCAGACAACACAGAGCTGCACAGGTGTGCGTGTGTGTGTCAGCTTGTTTGGTGAGGGTGGGTGTCATCCAGCCCCGTGTCTTTGATCATCATGCTCCTGTGATAGCATACGAGGGGAGGCTGCATGGGGGCATGTGTTCCAGCAGCTCCTAATTAATTCATCTTGTGAAGTGGCTTGAGCACCTCACGCAGCTCCATTCCTTGCTTCCTTGCCTACTGTATCCCAGTGCCCGCCTATTCTGCACCAACCCCCGCAGGATGCTTGGCGAGCTGGCGCACGCTCACGACCAGCTGGAGGGGTCCATGAAGAGCATCTCTGCCGCCGGGGTTGAGCAGCTGAGGGCTGTGGAGGCCAAGATGGGCGACCTGCATGAATCCATTGAGTCCAAATTCTCTGCGGTGCGTCACTCTAGTCCACTAGCCCACAGAGACCAAAGTGGCTGCACAAATTAATAGAGACCAAAGTCGCTGCACAAATCCATGGACACCATAAGTCTGTGCGGTGCGTGACTTCGGTCCACTGATCCATGGAGTCCAAAATTTTGCTGCGGTGCGTGCGCCGCCGAGCAGTACATAGAGAGAGTCCTTTAGCTTATGGTATCCAGGCTGGTATGTACAAAAGGAGGGCCTCTGTGCAAAAGACCTGCAAAAGCTGTGCACAGCGCGGGCCTGTGCCTGGCAGGGGTGCTGGAGCGGCTGCAAGCGCACAGCCAGCGTTGCCTTGATGGGGATTAGAGAGCAGCCTGTGCCTGACATGGCTGCTGAGGCGGCTGGAAGGGTGCAAACTGTTCCTGTGAATGTCAAGGATGTAGCCTCTGCCGCTGCTCTGCGCACATGCGGCCAAGGAGGTGTGTGCAAGCACTCGCAGGCCTCTCGTACTCTCGTACCCAGTTCTGCAGGCGCCGTTGCTTTCACTTGCTCTCCCACCCGCTACTGTGTGCTCCTGTGTGCTCCTCTTGTGTGCTACTGTGTGCACCTGTGTGCTACTGTGTGCGCAGGTGACAAAGGAGGTGCGCAAGCCCCCTGAGGTCTCGTATGCAGACCTGCAGGCGCTGACGGCACGCGTCGACCACGCGGCTGCGGAGCTTGGGTCTGTCGGCCAGTCAATGCAGCAGCTGAGGGCCAAGGACCTGGTTGTGGTGCACGAGCAGATCGCCGACCTTGTGGACCAGGTGAATGCCCAAGGGGGGAAGGGGGGGAGGGGGTTGTCAACGGAAACCCAAGTCAACCCAGGTCATACCATTGATACCTGGGCTTGCATGTCTATGATTCTGGGGGAGGCATGTCCATGAAGTTGATCAACACACCAACACTATTTTAATAGATCAGGGACCAGGTGGGTGCTCTGGGGAGACATATCATTGACATCATGTGTTGATGATGTGCTGTGCTGCCTAGCCTGTGCAGCGTGCCGTGCAAATGCCAATGCCAAGGTGCTCAGGCGCAAGCCATGCATGGGCGGCAGCGAGCAGCCACGTCTCTTTGTGACACACTCAGATAACTCAGATGGCGCACTGCTACGCAGCCGGCACAGGTCTGCAGGGCGCGCTGCCTGCATGATTGGGAGGGATGTTGGGTTTGGATCACAGTCGATGAGGATGTAGCACATGCAACAAGAGTTATCTTACTAGCAGGTTGTGCAATCAGCCTCTTGGCAGCACATGCTCGGTACCTGCCTCCCTCCTCCCTCCCTCAGCTCATATGTATCATACACGGTGTGTGGTTATTGGCCACGTGGAGGGAGTGCCAATCATATGTATCATACACAGTGTATGGTTATTGGCCACGTGGAGGGAGTGCCAATCTGGGCATGAATTAGGAGCAGGAAAGGACAATTTGAGACAAGCAAGCACAACTTCTAATTGAATCGAGCATCGCGCTCAAGGCACACCCCACACGCACATATGCTTGCAGGTAAAGAAGGCAGGGCAGACGCGTGATATGGACACTCTGTTCCATAATCGGCTCAGTCAGCTTGAGGAGAGCTTAGGGGATGTCAAGACAGAGGTGCAGCTAGCCGTTGCTGACGTGCTAGAAGGTGGGTACGGATGGATTGGGCTAAAGAGAGGTTGGATACAGGTGGGATAGGCTAGAAGGTGGGTGGGGAGCGGATGGGTTGGAAGGTGAGTGCAGTGAGTCATTGCAATTTGGAGGCTGGGATCTTCATGCTGCAGGCTAGGGCTGTGTATTTTGCGGCTATCCCTGTGCAAAGGGTGCAGCACCTCGCTTTGCTTGGATGCCATATGCTTGGATATCATGCCTGCTGGTTTACATCATCCACCCCCTGCAGGCTGTTTCTGTCAGCACCCTCTCATCCTTGAGTGCGTGCTGTATAGGTCAACACCTTACACGCAGTCCCACTTGCCCCTTCAACTTAAATCTATCACCACTCCTGTCACCTTATCACATATGTGGTTAAGCATTCAAGCGCTCCTTTTCCATTCTTTGTCAAAACTGTCAAACACCAACACATGCGGCTCCGGTGTTCACCATGAGCTACACCTTCAGGCGAGTAACACATTACACAGGGCACTGACTGACTTCACCCTGTACTCTTATGTATTCGTGCTCATGCAGACGTGGTGAAGGTGTCTGACCTGCAAGCGCTGGAAGCGCAGATAGATGAGCGGGCAAGCCAAGAGGACCTCCGGCAGGTGTGTGTGCGTGGTGCTTAGTATGATGTCCAGAGGTCCGTGCCTACACAAAGCTTCCATATGGTCAGCTTGCACGCACATGCACACATGCCTGTATCACAAACAGCATGTGCATGCACATGTGCACACTCACTCTCGCATTCACACACACACGCACACACACACACGAGAAGCCAGCCTGTGTGTGCACCATGCCACTTTGCCTGAGCATACGCCTGTAGGCCACGATGGGTGCCACCCTTGCTGGCCCCGCTCTGCTCTCCCGCCCATGCACGCCCTTTTATGGGCGTGCGCCTGTGCCTCACACCACGCAGGTCGCACAGCAGCAGGCCAGCTTGGCGCAATCGCTCGGAGAGGTGGCCAACTGGATTGCCAACCGCCCAGTCACTGAAGAGGGGCCAAAAGGTCCATCTGCGGCGGCCGTGAAAATGAAGTAGGTGGCCTGGGCGTGTAAAGGGGGCACATTGGGGACGTGAAGCTTGTTAATGCGTCAGGCGCATGCAGCGCATTGAGCGCATTTTGGGCATGAAACAGATGTAGCACACAAGGTGCATGAAACCCATGAAACGCATGAGGCGCAGCAGACGCATGCAGCAGGCGCAGAATTGGAGTGAGCAGCGTGTGTTATGAGAGTTTTGCCAAGCCCAAGGAAGTATTGCTTTGCCCTGGGCTGTAGGCGCAGGCCCCTTTTGGGGTTTTTGAGGAGCATGTTTGACCTTTTCCTGAGGCTCGGGCAACCGGTGCTTGTGCCAGCATGTGCACGTGTTTGTGCTAGTGTGTGCACGTGTTTGTGCCAGCATGTGCACGTGTTTGTGCCAGCATGTGCACGTGTTTGTGCCAGCATGTGCACGTGTTTATGCCAGTATGTGCGCGTGTTTTTGCCAGTATGTGCGCGTGTTTGTGCAAGTGTGTGCACGTTTTTATGCAAGTGCATGCACATGTTTGTGCCAGAATGTGCGCTGCTGCGTTGGGCGTGCCACGTCATGCATGTGGGTGGGTGCCTTGCAGGCGCCCCAGCCCCAGACATGCCTCGCTGCCGCTCCGCCCCTCTGCTCTTTGAGCACGCCTCTGCCCAAATTAGCACGTCTCTCCTGCCCCAATACCAAGCCTCCCTATCACACTGGCAGGCCTCCCCAGACCCAGCACCTCGTCCCTAAATCACCCTCTTACCTCCTGGCCCACCCTCATGCGCCCCGGTCAACCACCTACCTTCTGACTCGCCTGCTCCTGCGCCTGCAGGTGCTTCACATGTGACCAAGAGATCAAGAACCCCACCACCGGAGGGGGTGCGCGCGCTGCCGACGCTGGGCATCGCGCCAGGTCCGGCTTCCTGCCCAGGCTAGACCAGCAACCCCCCCACACCAGCCACAGCAACACGGCCACGCTGCCAATGGGGCCAGGCATCAACGCGGCAGAGCTGCGGCGGCTGGCAGAGGAGCGCATGGCCATCCACGGAGGGTGAGTGTGGGCCTTGCTCCAAGGCGTGCAGGCGCGAGCTTGCCGGTGTGCGCGTACACCAGCAAGTGTATGTATGTGGCTGTCCAAGCAGGCGGCTCCACGGTGCTGCAGCCTCTGCAGAGCATGCAGTTTCCATTCCCATCCCATCCCATCCCATCCCCATCCCAAAGCAGAGCCCATCATTGCACTCACAGCGAGCCATGTAAAGAGATAAGGATTTAGGGTCCAGGTTTTGACCTTACCACATGCGAACAAGGAAGCGGGGGGTCGTAAGGCGAGGGGAGTGTGAGGGTTACCCCCCCAACTGCACGCCCCCACGCTAACCGCTGTGTGCATGCAGGAGCAAGAAAGGCAGCCCCTTGAGAGGGACGGAGGTGGATGACTATGCCGCGGACCGGCCAGGCGCATCGCCCGGGCACGGCAAGAGCGGCCGCATCCCCCTTCCCTCCCACGGTCTAAACAGCGTGGTCACGCGCACGCCCAACCGCCCGCCCGTGTTCATCTGACCCTGCTTGCTGTGGCCGAGGCATCACCAGCAATGGCAGCCTCTTCATGGAATTTTGCTTGAGATGCCATGTGACACGGTCACAACAGTGGCGATAGCTAGAGAGCAGGAGTTTGTGCAGTGCTTCTTTCACCCTCCTGCCACTAGTTGCATAAAAAGTGCCTTCCCTTTCTGCCGCTTCCGACTCGGATCCCTGTCGCTCTTGCACTGACTGGAAGTAGAGTCACACAGAAACTGTGGTTCCTGTGCATGCAACCGACTTGATTAAGCTCAAGTTGGGCTGCTGTTGACATGCCCTAATTTAAAATGGCTTGGTGGTTAATGTAATGGAACTCCAATCAATTATCAGCAGCCTCAAGTCTTCCAAATCTACTTGTAGTAAATCTGAACCCATCATTTGCCATAAGGCTGAGTGCTGAGTTCATTGATCATATCAGTCCTTTCATGCACCTGATGCCGTTCAATTCCCAGTGGAGCTGCACCTATTAGGATTAAGGATTCTATTTTCACCTGTGCTGCAACTTCTGTGGAGGCCCCTTAGATTTTGCATACCTCGCCTTGTCAGACTGTCTTTGATTTCCTTTCTCAACGGCAGAACAAACTCTGCCATTTCATTTCGGACATTATGGACTACTTTTGGGCTTGTACAGGCCAGCAACAAACCAACCAGCGTAACGACCAGGCTGACGGTCAATCCTAACTAGTAACCTGAAACCAAAAAATCAAGAAAGCTGAGCTCCCCTCACTGGGCATGTACAGCAATGTTCCCCTTACCATACTGCAAGCTCCATAAAATTCAAGGATCGTAATATGGTCTACATCTTGCATATCAAATTTGTTGTTGTGCTGGTCCGACCAGTCAGCATCACAAGAAGTCAGCACCACAAGAAGAGACAGCATGCTCAGCTGTGGTCATGTCCCTGTGTCACAGGCTGTGTACTTCCAGCTACACACAGTGCTGGTTGCTTTCATCGACAGGACGCAGCAGAGTTCTGCCATAGAGTGGCATGGTCATCAGAATACTCAAGTGTGCAAGCAAGTATATGCATGCAATGTGCAAGCGTGTACACGCTCGATGTGCATGCCTGTGTGTCTGTGCATGCGTGTGTGCATGTGTGCGTGCATGCGCGCGTGCGTGCGTGCATGTGTGCATGCGTGCGTGCGTGCGTGCATGCGTGTGCATGTGCATGTGCATGTGCATGCATGCGTGCGTGTGTGCGTGTGTGTGTGTGCAGGCCTAGGGGTGTGTGTGTTTGTGTGTGTGTGTGTCTGTGAGTGTGTTTGTGTGTGTACGTATGTGTGTGTGTGCGCGCGCGCGTGTGTGTTTGTGCGTTTATGCGTGTATGGGTGCGCGCGTGTGTGGGTGTGCGTGCATGTGCGTGTGCGTGGATGTGCGTGCATGTGCGTGTGCGTGCATGCATGCGCATGTGTGTATGTGTGCGCACGCACTTGAGCATGCGTGTACTTGCGTATGCGTGTACTTGCGTATGTGTGCGGTTGTGTGAGGCGCGGGGGACCAGTTGGGGGAACGGGAGTGGGTGTGGGTTCATGGCCTGTGTTGCCGTGTTGCCTAATTCAATCTTTTGAAAGCGTTCTGGGCACTCCGTGCAAACACCTGCACTTTTTTTGTGGGGGCTTTAATGTGGGGGCTTTAAAAAGCCGGGCGCCCTCCGTGCGAACGGGTGTCAAGGGAGCGAAAGCAAGCACCAAAGCACTGAAACACAAATCCTGAATCATGGAAAAAGCAGAGAGGAGGTGCAGCATGAGGCAAGGAAGCTGCAGCGCAGAGAAGAGGGTGCATTACGTCTACAATATTTGTTGGATGCGCAACAAGGAGAGTGCGTTGGAAATCAAATTGAATGAGAAGAAATTTTAAAAAGAACAAAAAAGATAAGCCTTAGTCAAGAAGTGCGACTGCTGCTTAACCCTAACCCTAAACCCTAAACCCTAACCCTAAACCCTAACCCTATAGGCGCTCACAAAACGGGCAGGGCATCCCTTCTACTCAATTCAAATTGAAATCTACTGGTTATCGCCATTCCCCCCATGGCCCCGCGGCCAATTGCCGGTGAGCCGCACGATTAGATGAGTGTAATTAGATGGAGGGTGTTTTGTTGCGCCATATCTTGTATGTCCCGCGGCATCTGCGTGTGCGCGTGATGTGCCCGCTCCTGTGCTAGCGTACATTGGCCACAGCAAGCACGAACCAGACTTGCTGCAGGTGGTGTCGGTGACCAGTCTCTCACCTCATGTTGCGCCATTGTCGAGCGCTTGACATTGCAAGCGTCCCTGATTATACCTGCAGAGAGTAGGCGTTTGAAGTGTAACGAACCGTCAATCTGAATCAATCTGAACAACCACAACCACTTCAATCAACCATGTTCAGCCACACAGTGACAGCAATCACTACCCAGCAGTGCCTGATGCGAGCCACCAGTGCTGGAGGGGAGCGACCTACCCTGTCTGAGCATGTGTTTGTCTGTGTGCTTGCCTGCATCCAGCTGAACAACCACGGCGAGCTGCAGGAAGCCATGGTCAGCCTAGCAGACCAAGTGACCATCCTGGACGACAAGTACCGCACGCTGAGCTTGCAGAAGCGGCAGGACAAGGTGCGCTGAGCATGCAGAAACGGCAGTGCAAAGTGTGCTAAGCGTGCAGAAGTGATGGTGCATAGTGTGCACTGCATGCAGAGGCGGCAGTGCAAGGTGCGCCCGCCTCGTCCTGACTCTCATGATCATCCATGACTCTGCAGGAGTTTGCCTGCAGATGAGCCTGCTGTACCTTGCGATGCTGGAACTCCAATTTTGACCCGGCATCATCTGCGAACTGGTTCTACTTGAACCTGTACCCCTCCTCAACTTTCGAGGCACTCATCTCCCTATATTACTCTGTGCTTGCAATGCAGATGAACTGCACGAACTCCGCCCTGACACCAACCTTGAATGTGTGTGCAAGAACAACTTGGCAAGCAGAGATCGTTGCCAAATAGTGCGTGAGCTCCTGAGCAACGCCAATGACGCAGAGGCCGAGCGGGTGATCCTGGCTCCACTCCTCTCCGATCTGCCTGGGAAGCCCACTGGTCTGCTGGCCTGGGACAATGGGACTGGCATGTCAAGGCCCGTTTCCCTCAATTGTGGCAAGCGTGAGGACTCTACGGTGCGTGTAATGCTGTCCAGAAGTTGCACCCATCCAACTGATCTCTTGCTTATGACAGCTCAGGGCATGCCTTCTGTATTAGCTGCTGCTCATCCTATTAAAGTAACAACCTGTGCTTGCATTCAAAGGGAAATTACCCTGGCATCAATTCCTTCATTGACTACGGCAACAGCACCCGCCGAGGTGTGAAGGGCAAGATTGGAGAGAAAGGCCTTGGGAGCAAGCTGTTCCTTGCTTCTAAGAAGTTGGTCGTTTTCACCAAGCAAGCTGTCGATGAAGGTACGGTGCTGCTGCTGCTGCTGCTGCTGCTGCTGCTGCTGCTGCTCACAAGTCTGATGGAGCTTGTTGCATCTTGGTGAGAATGCAAGCACTGTTGTGGCAATCCTGGCCTTTTGCAGCTGTGAACATAAACTGACTCCAACTTTGTCACTATCTTCCTTTTAACAGACTGGGTGACATTCTCTGTAAACGGTATCAATGGCTGGCAATGCGCACAGCCACCCAGGGTAAGTAGTTGCACCATCCCTGCGTCTTTGCCAATGCCAAAGTGCTCACATCAGGAAAATACCGCGCATCCAGTTGAAGTAGACGACAAAAGTGCACTTGGCTCAAGACATGTGGCCGGGACTCTCTGACCACAGAAATTCTGCAATATACTCTGCAACCCTCCAGCTAATTCAAGGCCAGGCTCATTCTACAACCACATAACTAGGGATCGGCATTTAGCGCTATACGAGGCAGATCTATAGCGCTATATAGCGATATAGCTAAGATATAGCTAAGATGGGTAAATAGGGTGTCTCAAAATCCCAAAGAGGCTCGTCGAGCCTCTGCAGAGCCTCGGCCTATGTAGAGAGGGCCTCGGTGGTGCATTATCGTCAGAGACACACTCAAACGCCGTGAGACTTTCCAAATGAGTCTGATAATGTTAAAAACTATAAGGAACGCTATAAAGAGGGTCTTTTATGGGCTGGCCGGGGAACGATCCCGGTTAATGAACTGGCCTGACCCCAGTCGAGCCCGAAGCCTGAGCCTGGTGGTTGGTTAGGTAGTTGGAGGTGATCTGGTGATCAAGGAAAGCCTGGTTTCGTTACAAAAACAATTATTTTTAGTTGGACCGGCCCTCCTGGAGACAGGAATGAGTCAGGAGAAACCCGAGCACCTGGACAGCGCCCCCGCCCGCCCATTCCCCAAGCTAACCCACTACACAGCGATGTTTAGTCTGGTTCCACATCTTGTTTACGCTGCTTCCTGGTGTCCGCTGCCTCAGCGCTCTTGCTGCACTGCCTGCAGGTGCAATGCAGCGCAGAGTAGCTTCCATGCACACACCAGAGTGAGCCTGGATTAAATCTTGCTGTACATCAGCCCCCAAGCTGACCAGTTGCGCTGGCACGCGCACAAGCTGTTGAGTGCATGCCACAGCAACTGCACAGCAAGCTTGCTTAAGCAGACTGCTACTCCTGGCAAAGCTGGGAAGCTCATCTTCCCACAAGTGCGAGAAGTTGACATGCTCAATTATCAGTTTCAAGCTGCCATCTTTTGGGAGGAGCCCAGCGGCCAGCTCACTCAAATTCTTCTCAAAGGGCGTCAGCTAGGCCTACACCGCACAACATCGTGCACACCTGCATGGACCGCACAACACCCTCCCTATGCGCATGGAGCTCAAAGGCAACATCCACTTGGTACAGGTGCACATACACGCCCTTTCACTTGCTTTAATGCACGTGCAGCACACACGTACACATGCGCATGTATGCATAAGTTCCGTTCATGTGCAAGCCTCCTCTCTTTCCCGAGCTCCTTCTTGAGGGAAGGGCCTGCGTCTCCTCCCAACTGTGCAGCGGACCTTCTGGCAGTGTTGCCTGGCATGTAAAGCTCATGCTGCTGCTGCTGCTGCTGCTGCCTCCGGTTTGCCCGGTGCTGCTGCTGCCTGCTGCTGCCCTTTGGGAATCAGACTCTCCTTCACTCCCAAGTGATGAGCCTTGCACAACGTGACTTTAAGATGCGTCTGGCGCATTAGGGGGATTGGATAGGCAGAGCTGTTGCTTGCACAGCTTGCATTGTTGTAGCTTGCTAACGGTGTCTGCATCTCAGTTCAGTGACAGGCGCTAGCACCACACTCATGCATTGCCACTACCAAGACTTCCCTTTGGCCTTCTTGCCTCACTGCTTTGACGGCATCTGCCGTCTCTCCATCCTGCCAAGCAAACCTTTGCGAGCTGAGGCATCTGCACCCCACGTCCACCATGGTTGCAACCCCTTCAACATCACTGCAATAGATTTGTGGGCATTTCTATGTAATGGTAAATATTTATACATTGAATTCTTTTTTTTTTAGCGTGTCAAAGCGCTGATCCAGTGAAAGAGGGTCACCGAGGCTTAAGCACTTTTTCCGAGGGCGAGTATACCTACCCTTCGTCATACCACTTCCTACGGGGACCTACTGTCAACCTTTTGTAGAGGTTGGCAGGGGTGGCTCTACCCTGGACGTGGGGCTGCATCCCATCCGACCCCAGTGTCATCCATGGATCGTCCCCATCAATGATATCTGCCATCTTATACTTATTATCAATAGTTTTCAGGTGCCCAGGGATGAGTTATCGTCAACGCGCTTAATCTGAAAATTTTTATAGCGCTGTTAGCAAACGCCAATCCCTACACATAACCCAATACACCTGTCTCCACGCCTTTGTTTGGTTGTCTGTCTCCTATGCAGTGGACAACAATCTCCAGTGCAAACCTCAGGAGCCACTTTCAAGATGCCTTGAGGGGCAACACAGAGGAGGGCTTTCCATGCTTGGAGTCAGAGCGCTTGGACAAGCTGAAAGAACATGTCTTGTCTGCAATGGAAAGTGAAGGACACGGCACTTGCATCCTGATGCTTGGCCTCACGGACCAAAGGCACCATGTGAGTGATGAACAACAAGACGTGCAAGCAGATGGGGACTCGGTGCATATCCAAACTGCCCTCAATGTCAAAGTGATGGAAATTTTCCGACCGCCATCCTAGTGCCTGTCAGACTCTGATGAACTTGCAGCTTGCCTTAGTGATGCTTTCTTGTCATCCCTTGTTTGCCATCTTTTGATAAAGCTCCAACACATGACAGCCCTACTGCCACTCACTGAAAGTGATGCCACAAGACTCTGTGTGCAGGACCTTGTGACTGAGTTTGACAAGGCTGTGGGTGATGAAGACAGCGGATTTGAGCGCAAAGGGAACAACGCGCAAGGCGATGACCGGATCACAATGAAGACCTACTTGAAGTTCTGCACTGTCAACGCCAATCCGTTTAATTATGAGGCCATGAGGAAAGCTGACTTTCCTGAGGGAATTATTGGTGGGTGCATGCTCAAGCTCTTGTGCACCAGTCCTCCAATTTTCATTCCAGCTCATTAGGCCATGTGTAGGGGTCGGCGCTGTTATATATAACGTTGTGTTATATAACGATATATAACGTTAAAGGTTTTCCAAAATATAACAGGGCTAAATTAGGGCCAAATCCGCCCTTTGGCATCCTCGACACCCCCGATCTTCTTTACAAGCAACTTGTTTATGCACAAAGATGGCAGATATAGTAGAAGGGGATCACTATTGGATGGAATTGGCCGAGAATGGTACACAACCCTACGTGCAAGGGCACATGAAGCCTGGAGAGCTATTCAGGAAGCTCAAATCATGCAAGCCTAAACAGTGGGAGGCAGTGTTTAAAGCAGTGATAAAGCCAGAGTGTGGGGGACTGTGTGCTGGAGTGCAAGAGGTGCAAGGCCAATGTAAGCCACACCAACCCCTCCCAGGCAGCACAACGCCACAAGTTCATAGCAGCAGCACTGGCAGCAACCGGCGTGCGAAGCAGCCCTCGAAAACACAGCCCGATGGGCAGTAACACACCCTGACTTCCCTGCTGCCTTGAAGAAGCACGCTGTCGGCGTTTGACCAGACCGTCAAAGCAAACACCACACCTCAGCACATGTTGCAGCTTTTGTGCTCGACCCCACCAACTTCATCATTGAGAGGGTAAGTTACCCGCTTGTATAAATGTCCAGGCTTTGCACTTAGTAATAATTTCAGAAGAAGGCATTACCATGCTTGATTTGAATGGAATGGCAGCTTGTTTCAGTGTTCCAGATGGCTCTCAGAACGCCAGTAAACCACTGGCATTTCCATGATTTTCTGCCTCCATGCACACACATGCAAGTATGATCTGCACACCCTATGGCAAGCTGACTACCGAGCACAAGGAGGAGGTGCTCATGCGTAGTACACGTGAACAGAGGCAGGGGTGACAGCAGCATGATAGCAGCATTCAGCAAAGATCTCATGGAGCTGGACATGGGTGATTGGCATGAGTTAACGGACGTAGCCCGCCACCTTGTAATATGTGACAACTCAGCAGACCCCGCCAAGCTACAGACCATCATCTCCATCAAGCCTGACTTCTTGCGCAACTTCTGGCTGACCAAGGCCAACAAGTTGTTCCCCCACCTAACAGTGGCTGCCAAAAGCTTCTCTCAGCCATACCTCATCTTGTGCAGCCAAGCGCTACTGGAGTGCATGGGGCCACGTCTACACCCGCTTGCGCAACAACCTTGGCATTGAGACAGCGGAGAAGCTAGTATTTGTGAAGGCAAACATGCCAGAGGAGTGGCACAGCTGGGCAACAGTAAGTAGGACAAGGCTTCAAAAGCAGCGGGCAACTTGAACGAGCTTGAACGATAGCACCGGGGCAATGGGGAGTGCCTTGGGGAGTTCCCAGCCAGATAAGATATAATGTTATATTCTGACCTCCTAGCTAGCAGCTGACTCATAAATTATTTTTTGGACTTGCAACTTTGCAAAGGGGCTGCATTCAGCCTGCCCCACCCATCTTCAAAATCTGGAGGCGAAATTCATTGCCCTTGGGGGTGCACTGAGATCTATAACAGATCAGTATAACCATTTAAAACGTTATATATAAAACGTTATATATTGCTATGTATCGTGATATAACATTATAGAACTTCTCATAAAATGTTATAGCCGACCCCTCGCCATGTGTCATTACAATGTGGATGGGGGCAGAAAGCCAGCCAGAAAATGCAGAAAGATGGCAAGCAGTCACAAAAGCAGAGGATTGGCAATTCTGAGAGAGATGCAGCAATGATCAGCGGGTAAGAGAGACTCAGTAGGCAGCCAAGAAAATGAAACAGCAGAGAAATAGGCAGGCAGCCAGAATGTTGGAAGACAGCAGTCACAAGCAGACATGAGACAAAGCCAATGCGGCATTTAAGAAAAGACTGCAAGTCTAGCATGCAAATGAGAGCATGGCTGATATGCGTGCATGGAGGGAGGTAAGCAAGGGCTAGGTACGATCATAGAAGCCACCCATAAGTAATATAAGACTGGTAGAGGGGAGACCCTGTGCACTTTCAGCAAGTGCATCACACATGTCTAGGGGTCGCGTAAAGCGCTACATGGAAAAATATTTAGCGCTATATAGCGATACATAGCGCTATATTGCGCTATATTTCAGGCGCTATACACACGCCGGATCCCCCCCGCCAGCCGGAATTTTGTCATCAAACTTGAATGTCGGATGGAATATGATGTATGCACCCCTCTTGCAAATTTAGAAAGGAATTTATTCATTTGGGCGCGTTTTATGGCGTCGTAGGCTCCTATATTGCGCCATATTTGGTGCACCTGGGCTACCAGTAAGGGCCAGGTGCCTCAAGTACACCATCCTCTCTGCACCCCTGCACCCCCATTTTGGCAGCTATCTACTTGGATCCACACTCATTACTGGCATGATTGCATGTGCCACAGCTGGTTTGGGTCCTGTGCTTGTGCCCATAGCACAGCTGCACCAGCGTGTGAAG
>LFCJ01001167.1_pt1 | contig 17914 bp, 15 predicted proteins | sample 643141 | NCBI WGS metagenome assembly LFCJ01 (sample SAMN03766243, study PRJNA286221) | soda lake metagenome | biome: soda lake; feature: Kulunda steppe; material: water; isolation source: sample B1-Br-g2 brine of Lake Bitter-1 | place: Russia: Kulunda steppe | collected 2010-07
GCGCGCGCGCGCACACACGCATACGCAAACGCGCACACACACACACACACACACACACACACACACACACACACACACACACACACACACACATACACACACATGCACATATGCACGCACGCACGCACGCACGCGCGCACGTGCGTACAGGTGCACATGCGTTTGCACAGCACGTATACATGCATGCACAAACACACACACACGCACACGCACATGCCCGAATGTGCACAGGCAACTTTACACGGATGTTCTCTAGATGCAACCTGAATGTGTACATTTTGCTGCCTCAATTGAACGACCAGTGCTGAGCATTATTTACAAACATCAGACCTGCGTGATCATGTATGCAGCTTAAACAAAGAGGCGCTGGCAATACATGAAAATCTTGAGTACAGTTCAGAGGGCTCTAAACAATGGCCAAGCAGTGGTGGCTTTGGAGAGTACCATAATCAGTCATGGTGAGTGACATTCAGGTTAGCCAAAACTTAAATAATTGCAGACCTGTATGAATGTTGGCTGCCTTTTGCGCCCAGCACGTGCCTTGGTGCTGACTAAAAGCTGCAAAGATTTGGGTTGGACAGATCAGGCTTCACATCTATCTGTTTCGTAAGAGCATTTCTTGGGTGCCTGCGCAGGGATGCCCTATCCTCAGAATTTGGAGACAGCACAGCAAGTTGAGGAAGTCGTGAGGCGACATGGGGCAGTTCCTGCCACCATAGCTATAATTACAGGTAGAACAGGAGTGACCAGTATGCAATGCAATTATGCTGTTTGAACGGAGATCTTGCTGCTGTAGACAACATGCACATGTTCGTAACATCAGCATATGTGCATGATGCACTGCATGCCTGCAAAGCAGGTGAAGTGTGCATTGGTCTGGATGCACAGCAGCTGGAGCACATAGCAAGGAGTGGGGCAGCAGTGAGGAAGGTATGAGGGTGCAGAGCACATGATGTGTCTAGTCTCATCAAACATGGTCAGTATGACTGCTTTCCACATTGTGTTGCTTGGGTATCTCAGGCATGATAATGTTGGAAGGAGTCAAGACTTGATTTGCCATCTTGGGGACTGTCCTGGGTGATTCAGGTATAATATTTTTTTGAAAGGACTCAAAACCTGATGCGCCATCTTAGGGACGGTCCTTGGGTCAGCCCCTCAGGATGCAGCACCATCCCTTCGTCAATAACCGCTGTCATTCTTGATCTTTGTGCTGCTGGCAAAATCCAGGTGTCTCGGCGTGATATACCTTATGTGCTGGCAAACAAGCTTGATGGCGCCACCACAGTCTCTGCAACCATGCTGCTAGCAGCAGCAGCAGGTATGAACTCACCTGTCTCTACCAGCGCATTGTCCACGAGCGTACACCGCGTGAGCATCGCTCCTTAAGTCCTGGCGGGGACGTGTTTGGTGGGCAGCATGCCAAAAGCAACCTCTAAGATGTGTGTGTGTGTGTGTGAATGTGTGCCATTGCAGGCATCAGCGTTTTCGTCACTGGAGGTATTGGAGGTGTGCACAGGTGTGATGACAAGGCAGCAGAAGAGAGCAGCCCTATTTCATGCATGCTCTGTGGCCAACCCTAGACCCACTCTGCATAACCATTACTGTGGGGATGACAAGGCACATGTGTCCTCTCCACTCCCTCTGACTTCCACAACTACATGCTGTGTCCGCAAGGGGTGGAGAAGTGTCTATGGACATATCGGCAGACTTGACAGAGCTCAGTAGGACCCCAGTAGCTGTTGTTTGTGCTGGGGCAAAATCGGTGGGTTCTCAATGTCTCACTGATGCCTTGTGAGTAATCACTGATACTATAGGGGAAGCTTGCTTTGTTTTGTCAATGAGCTGGTCGATTGAGTTGGTCAAGTAAGGGGTGACACGCCAAAGGATGGGTCCTCTCAGTGCAGGCTGTATGGTAAGGATGCGTGTAGAGGCAAACTGATTGCGGATGAGAAGCATGAGCACATGCAAAGCAGCGAGGTACCTGTGGCTCAGCCTATAGTGCCTCATGGAAGAAACTGGGGAGATGCAGCCAGCTAAGGCCCAGGACTTGCAGAAGAACTAAAGTCACCTGTCACTAGCTCTATGTCTGCATTGCAGATCTTGCAACTTGCAAACATTAATTGTTTTGGTCAACAGCGCATGATTTGGTATCTCTCCCTTCCTACTCACAAACCTGCTGTATGATATGACCAAAGCCGTTTATGTGGCTTCGGCCTAAAGACCTTCGTCATCATCATGCTATTGGTAGATGGCGCATCCTGTAGTTCAGTACAGAGAAGCTTTACCTGGTTTTTGAGGTGTATGCTGCATGGGTGCTTGCAGAAGCCACTAATGAGGCTCCTACATTGAAGACTAGAGCAAATGACCTGCAATGTAGAACTGGCTGAATGTTAAACCCTGCAATTGATCTTGCAGGTGCTTGATATCCCCCGCACATTGGAATACCTTGAAACACAGGTGTGCTGCAAGTCAAAGCTTGTCTGATAATAGCTGGCTGGAGTGTGTCTGGGCATGCATGCGTGCAAGCACCAAATAATCTGTGATCATGGAATGTTATTCATGCTTTTGTTGCTTTATTGATTATTTCTGCAGGGTGTGTGTGTGGCAGTTATGAAGAGTGACGAGTTTCCTGCATTCTTTACTCCCCACAGCGGCTGCAGGGCTCCTTGCCGCATTGAATCGCCAGAGCAGTAAGTTTCATACATTTAAAAATCACCAGACACATAAGATATTGATGCAGCCATGTGCATTACTGTGATTGGACAAAGAGACGGGCTGTGCAGATTCATCATTCGGGCAAAGATGTGTCCAGGCTCATGTGCGCACGCACAGTCCAGACCAATGCTTGGGCTTCATTGCCTGGAGTTTAAACACAGTGTTGTCCATTTGGTCTCTACACTGTGTCTCACCAACCAGCAGACTGCTTAGAGGTTTGATCAAAAGAGAATAATTGAGATGGAAGGCCTGCTGTACAGGCCTGCTGCCTGGCTCAACTCCAATAAGATGCATTTTTGTTCTGTTTTGCGTGCTGACCTGTTTCTCACCTCATGGAGAGAATTGAATACATGCACCTATTGTCAATAAAACGCAGAGCTGCGTCTATGCTCTCAGCCATGAAGCAGGTAGAAGGCCTCCGGAGTTCTGGGATGTTGTTATGCTGTCCAATTCCAGAGCAATATGCCGCCGAAGGGCAGCAGGTGAAATACTCAGCAACGATCAGCCTCTTTGTTAGACCAGCCAAAACCTGACTTCAGGGTCTACGTCGACCTTTCTGCTGATTTAAGTGGAATCAGGGTTTGTTCTTGCACCTAGGGCTTTGTCGGTATTTGTTTATGAATTTACTCAATTATAGACTTGTGCCACAGGCTGTGGCCTGCAAATTGCTAATCGGGGGGGAAATAGTTCTCGCGCTGAGCCCTGGGATGTTTCTTTATTCAAATTGTAGCAGCTGACTTTTTACTAAGACTTTCTAGTACACTTTGTTTTCGGTTCCGAAGGCGTTACGCAGCTCCCAGTTTTAAATGGTCTCTAATGTGTGCTTTTTGCGCGGCTCCCGATTCTGCTCGCTGCTGTGGAGTTAAGATATGAATGTTGTGATTTCTATCAAGTAACAGAATCAAGTACTTTATTCCCCATGATTTTCCCTGCAGATTGAATCAGCTATAACAACCGCTTTGAAGGATGCCACTGCGCAAGGTGTTGCTGGATATGAGGTAAGCTTCCTTTGGACTGGCAAAGCTAACATGCAAAAGTATTTGCTAACAAATAGCACAAAATTGCATGCATCCAATCAATTACTTTTGAAAGCACGGCTTGTCAGGGGAAAACAGCTGGTTTGCACAGGTAGGCGATGGCTCTCTTGATCCCTGGGCAGGCTGGCATGGATAAATGCTGAGTTGCTGAGAAATCATGCCTGTTTATGTTGCGATATGTCCTTAAGAGGTTATATGTTGGTAAATTGTGAAATGAGATAATAAATCAGGCAGTGCAAGGAAATATGTTTCTAAGGGTGGAGCATATCAAACTCCATTGAACCCCACCCACACCACATGCCATGTGTGCAGGTCACTCCCTTCCTGCTAGAGCGCATACGGACTCTTACAGGGGGGGGATCACTAGTAGCCAACATCAAGCTGGTCATGAACAATGCAGCCATTGGGGCTCAAATGGCAAAGGCTTATGCGAGGCAGCAGAAGACTCGCAATCAAATGAAGTGCAAGCTCTGACACATCACTCGCTGCATGACCTGAGATTTCTTTGAATTTTTGGTCACCTTACAGTGTGCAAAATGTAATCTTTTCTCTTGAATCAACCTGGTCAAGAAGGACACTCTTTCGCACCCTCACTCTTGGATTCAATCAGAGCCTGGCTAGATAGATCTTTCTCTAGAGGTTCAGGAAGTCGAGCATCCACCAGCTCAACAGTTGACCCATACTATGGGCCATAGCCATTTCAGCACATATATGGAAATTGCTGACAAGCCATGCATTTGATCCTTAGGCGTGCAACTTGCACGATGCAAGACACTAGGTGAAGAAATCCCCATAATGACCAAGCTGCCGAGGATTGAAAACAAAGAATTTTATCGTAGGCTTCAAGGGTGGCCGGCGTCATCCAATGGTTGCATGTTGAAAAAGGGTTGTAAGTAAGCATGGGAATGATTTCTTCTTCTATCTTCTGCCATCTCAGGATGATGTTATAATGATAATATTCACCTTACTAAATAATGTGGGGCGGCCACACCTGATGGCATCCCTGCCCACACCCCTTAATTCAATGCAAAGCAAGTTGTTTTTGCAAGGGATGTGGCAGGTGTGACCTGCCCTGAAAATGAAAAAAAAAACTGGGCAGGTATCGCCTTCCCCTGCCCCCCATCCCTTCCCCCAAGACCAATTCCTCTTGTACCAGTAACATGTTGTAATGCCCAAGTGGGAGATGCTTAGCTGGTAAAAGGAGCTGGTGTGCAACACTTTGGGCATTGCTGGTAAAGGAGCTTTGGCGCAAGGAAGGCCAGGGCTTCAGGGACAGCCCTGGGGGCATGAGTAGAGGGTATCTGGTGCAAGCACCAGTTGTCCTCCTAAAACGGGCTGAACGAGTCACTGTGGTGAAGGAGTCACACGGTGCTTAGGCCATGGGCCGCCGGGGAGTTGATTTGCCGCTCCCAAGGTGTTCCTCTTTGGCTCACAGAGACAGGCGGTGCGGTGTACAAATGCATGGATTTCCAAATTCGCCGGAAGGGCCCTAGGGCCTTCGTGGAGCTGGCGTGCATGATAGGAATTTGCCTGGGGATTTTTCCGTGGAGCTGGGTAGTGGAATTAAACATTTGTCATCGGTCAACCATCAGATGCTTGCAGCATCACAAGCAGGGGCAATGGGAGAGTTCAAAGGAGAAGTAGGGTCCTGTGAGAGGTTCAGGAGAGTCAGGTCAGCCCCCTGGGATAATTAATGATGCTCCCTTTCCATGCTTGACGCAGCCTTGCTCGCATGCAAGCGCGAGCACTTCCTCAACTCAGCTGCATCACATGGATTGCACAGCTCATCTTCGTCATGTGTACATCTCATGATCTCTGAGGCCTGCCAGACAGTGTAACTTACCAAAACATGTGTGCTTTTGATTTGTTGCTTTAAACTTTAAATTCAAGCTTGCTAAGCTTTAGTTTTTAGAACTTGATGCGGGCACTTCTTTTCCTCCTCAGAATCGCACAAAAATGATCCATGACATCTATTGATTGAAATGACGGGTTTTGTGCCATTACGTTAGTCTGATTAGACAATGCATCATTGCATGATACAAAACGTAAGGAGAAAGGCAATATTGGCAAGTTGTATTTGGCAGGTACAGCTTCGTGAGCCTCACCCTTCCCCATTGATAAAAACCCTCATTAGTGGACCCTAACTTATGAATTGACAAGCACACTGGCAAACACGCCCCAAGCACGAAAATAAGAATGCACAGATAACAAATCAAGGCACTTACGTACGTAGTTGCCACTCTTCTAGCACGCATGCCCAACTTCCGCATAAATATCTGAGTTTGCAAGGCTTAGCTCAGCTGCTGCCAACAATGGCTCATAATCTAGCCACTTCCGACCCCAAGCTTAAAGTCTGGAAGCTAGCCCCTTCCTTTTCCCTTGTAAAAGGAGTGAAGTGTTCAAAACTTCACTCTATCCTGAGCATCCAGAGACAGGCCCCTCAAGGAGGCCCATGCATCTTAATAGTAAAGTAAGGGTTATGGAGCAGTTATACCTTAGGTGAGAGGATCACCTTCATCTGTGATCAGCGCAAGAGGAGCTTGGTGAATGTGGGCCTGGCAATTGCAGGGTGCTCTCTTTTTCAGGCCCTTCCTCTTCCTCCTTTGTCTCTTTCTTCACCAAATGAACCTGCGAGGCTTGCACATCTGAGGGGGACACAGGTGGGAGCATCTCCTCCAGCTGGGCGCATTTATGCTGCAAGCGCGCGTCAGCCGGAGCGCCTTCAGTCCGGTCGTCCTCCTCCTGCCCAGCTGCCCTATCACTGCCCTCTCCTAAGTCCGTACGCTGCTGAGCGCCGGCTGCATTTGGCGATGCACACGGGGACGCTTGCCCGCCCCCCTGTTTCGAAGAAGGATCCACATGGGTCTTTGATCGAATTTCCTGCTGCTCCTGCCGCTGTGCTGTCATGCATGCCATGCCGCCCTGCAGCCCAGCTGTTTGGCTGGCCCACCCAGATTCATGGTGCACACCAGCTTGCTTGTTCTGGTCGGTGCTAAATTGAGATGAGGCCTTTTCTGGTAAGGCATTTGAGTGGCGTCCGGCTTGGCTGGATGTCTGATCCCTGTCCATGCTCAAGCTTGCCTCCGACTGCAGTGTATGCACGAATGAGATCCCGCTTTAGCTCCAAGCATTGAGCTTAGTGACAGGCAGCGCTAGGAAACATGTGCTCAATATCTGGGCATGACCAAAACATTGGCATAATAATTCAGCGCTTACATTTGCAGAGTACAGGGAGTATAGAGCCATGGAAAAAAATTGAAGGAAAAGCCGTGGTGGATGGATACACCTTCGTACATTAAAGGACATTAGCAAGGCAGGACATTTCAAGTTTTCCATCTTATTTCTGCAGAACTCACGTGCTCTGGTATTATGGAGGAATTTGGATCCATGCCTCCCTTGTTGTGGTACAACTGTGATGTGCCTGCATGTCTTATCTCAATCTGAGCCAATGCAAGGGATGAATGGGTGAGTATTCAAGAAAGCAGATCATCATATTTGGATGTGGGTTGCAAAATGGTAGGGAAATGCCCTGATGCCCAGCTTTCAGTGCTGTGCCATTTTATCATGAAAGATCCATGATTCAAAAGCCTGTGATGCAACCTTTTTCATATTTGCACACGCATGAATTGGTGTACGTTGCATGCTTTCCACCAGTGCAGATTTTTCAATGATTTTGAGAGAAGTCGCTGAACTTGATACTTAACCCATGCAGAATGAACCTATACAGGTAGAGAACTACCAATGATAATTGCATCAAAGACGCTCCTGACTGCAGAAACGGTGAGGGTGACAAAGAAACTCATTTCAGCCCTCTTATGCGCTTCAATGTTTTGAAGTGCTTACTATGAGGTGATGCTATGAGAGCAACTTTCTTGCAAAGCTAGCACATCCGTTTAATTGTACCTGTGTTTTCCTAGCAAACCCATTGTGTGGTCGACAAGAAGGCATGGGCCATGATGGTGGTGAAGCAAAGTAGAGGGCTAGCTAACGTGCTGATAAGAGCAAATGACATACATAACATCAAGATCAGTATAAGGGCATGGGGCATGGTGGTGGTGAAGCAAAGCAGAGGCCTTACCAACATGCTATGCCATGATATGGGCCGATGAAATCACCGTTAAGATCAGTCCGAGTTCTAGCTCTGCGGCTGACAGTACCTGCCTGAATAATCCTTGACTGAACAGCCCCTGAACAACTTTGTGAACATCACACATGTGCTCACCACTAATGATTCCCTCTCTGCTGAACTGGGCACCCTTTGCTGCCAGGGCTCTCCGTCCACCTAGCCATTGTGCAACGATTACAGAGAGCTTTAGGCAGGCACAGCGTTTGAAGCAAGCCCTGCTAATGGGGCCATAGTCAATGTGCAAGTGAACCAAAGTGCCCGCGGTAGGAACCAAACCTTGCAGGTGCAAGGACAACATGTGAAGGCTCTGAAAATAAATGGCATTTATTGCACACTTACTTGTACAAAGCAGTGGGAAAAGTTGCCATCATCCCTGACATCTGGGGCGCGGAGCGCTATTCGCACACCAGCTGCCTGCAATTGCCAAGCACGACCATGCCTTCCTTTTTTTTGCAATTCCCCCTATTGAACTCCTGTCTGTTCCAATTAACAGTTGAGCGACTGACCAGGCAATTAAAAAGAATTTTTTAAGTTGCAGCCGTCGAACATGCCAGTGAATGGCTCTCAATCGCGAATTTGTAGCACACAGTGGCCCCTCCGGTCCTAACAGGAGATGAAATACCAGTATTTGCGGGGGGCAACGAGGTATGCAGCAATACTCCTCTCAATTGGGTTGGCCAGAGCAGTTGTGGCTCATGTTTAGAAGGGAGGGCCCAAATGCAGTGCTCTTTGAACGGTCAGCCTCTTCCATCATGTTTTAGTATGGCACGCTTGCATTTGATCGAATGGCAATGGAATTGAGTGCAGCTGTGCACGAACCTGGCAAATTCGGCGTGCATGGAAAAGATCCCCTTTTGAAGCCATGACCATGCCTGTGTGATATCCACTGGTGAGGCCCGCGACCTGGGAAGAACATTGATTTTGGTGGATTTTAGATGCAGCGTCTCTGGATGGTGCAGTAGGATGGGCATGCATTTGCAGCATTCTTGGAAAGCTGACCCATTCTTTGCTTGCATTGCGGGCTTAAAGCCTCCTTTGACGGGGTCTTCCTTCCGCCATGTATTGAATTGACGGGGTCTCCCTGCTGCAACAACAATCCAGGTTCAGGTTGCATTCCTGTGTCATTACTGAAGTCTGCCCGACCCAAACCTTATACCTCAAGCAGGCCATCATTGTAGGATGGTTCCTTTAAGCCCCTGTCGCGTTCTTTTTCAGTCAGAGGTGATGTTCCCCAGAGCATCCGGCCCCCTGCATATGACTGTTGGAGAAGTGATACAGGCATCCTATTAGGTGATGTATGGTGATTGGTGTCTCACCAAGTGTGGGTGAATTCCGCAAACAAATGCGTCTTATCAAAGAAGAGCTAAAGGCTAGCAGGCAATTGAAGTGGATGCTTTAAGTGCAGGGCACCATCAAGTGAGAAGGACCAGGTATCATTACAAACATAGACTCCCAGCAGTAAGAGGAGCCACATCAAAAGCTTCTATTGCATCAGCACGAAAGAATTTCTGTTGGGATGGCTCTGCAGTGCCATCCTTCTACTGTGCAGCTGCAGGCATCATCTGGTCCCCAGAAGGCAATCATGGCCTGCGTTTTCCTAGGCGTTCCGCACGGCTGACAATCTGATCTATGCCAAAAACGGCCCACCTGCAGGTTCAGCAGCACAATTGCTCTGACATCGGTCTTGATCTTAACTTCCTCCCAGGTCGAGCTGCCAGGGGACAGGATTGAGAGCTTTGCTTTTTGGGTGATGGGCTTGGCACCACAGAACCATCCTATGGGGGCAGCAAGATGGGGGCAGCAAGTGAGATGGAATGCGCGGAGGAGCGCGAGACCAAAACGTTGTCACTCCGTCAAACTCCAATGAGGAGCTTATGTGTAAAACGCATTTGCTTTATGCATTTGGGCCCTGTGCGGCGAGGCAGTCAAACTCACCGGTGGTGCAGCTGAACCAACTGTACCACCTGCGAAGAGTGGAGCGGCCATAAAAGTTTTGGACGTTGGACATGCGCAAGGCAAATCCATATCAATTGCTAACAAGCCACAACCAAAACCACGTCCAAGCTTGTCTTGATTGATCAACAGCTTAAGACATGCTCACATTTGGTTTGACAACCTCCCTGCGGCAAGGGCAGGTTGTGATTCTCGAAGCTGGTGGAAACCATAGGCTGCCTTGGCGTCCAATCCCACCTGCGAGAGAGTTAAGTGTTAGTGACAAGAATTAGGGCTTAGGGTCAGTGGGCTCCAGATGGAGTTCATGCATGCTTAAAAGTAAAGCTGAAACACAACATTGTTAGCAGCACAAGTCCCCTGCTCTCTTGCATTGAGAGCAGAAGTCAGGGCCAGGATTCACGCATTGTACGTCGGACCCTGTGTGCGTGTACATGTGCAGCTGGCGAGGCAAAGGGCCTTAAACAGGGCACAAAAGACAATGATCTAGAGTGTTTGTGCATGTGGTCAGAAGTCTGCGTGTACGTGGCTCCACCTCAATGTTAAGGTGCCAGGGACACGGGCATGCAGACCCCCAGAGACTTGGCTGCTGAATCGAGGCTGTCAGGCTTGCATAAATGAAAAGTATTGTTGTTGTCTGCTTGCCCCCAGCAACCTGCACTCACACTGAGGTAGTTCCAGAACATGCCCGAGGCTGTCAATGGCTGCTGGGCCTGCCCCGGCTTGGGCGGCTCTGCCATACTGATGCAGTGCGGCATTTCGCTGGTGAGGTCTGGATGGGGCAGGGTCATGCGGATGGACCAGCAGTCCAGAGAATCCCGCCTAGCGCAAGACACCTGCCATTCCCAAAAGGAACAGCAGCAGCGCAATTGTGCCTTCATGGTGCTCAAGGTGTCTGGTTCGCTTGAAGGGGGTTCGCTCGACATTGAAAAGCGGCAACAGAGTGGCAGCAAAGAGACAGGATCAGTGCATGAGCGTGAGCACATGCGTGTGCAGCCTTGCCAGTGCACAACGTACGCAATGCATGCAACAATGCACACACAACTACCAAACAATTGAGAGCGCATCTGAAGGCAAGCAACCAAGGAACTCACTCGCATCAGCATGCGGGACATAGCACTGAATCCCTTGATGCTTGAATTGATGAATTCTCCACCCCATCCAAAGCTCCGCGATAGGTCATTTCCTGATGGTACACCATGTAGCACAAGTAAAAAAGCAAGCTAATCTGCCTTAAGCGAGGCGTTTGCACGTGATCATTGTGTCTTCATCCGACATCCACCACTTCTAGATGTGCAATCTTCAGCAAAAAAGAGCATGAACTAGTGCTGAAACTAATCGTGGGCGGGTGCATTTGCCTTGCACATCTTGAAGAAATTCCTTCTGAAACGCGCATCTTGCCGTGCCAGGCTGACATCATAAAGCCTAAGCAGAATTAAGGAGAACACTTAGGAGATTCGTGCTCAAAATATGGTCGTTTTAAGGTGAAGAATGCGACATGTTTCCTTTGACTGCCACCCCTTGTCTAGGCAGTCCAGGCCCCACCTGTGCCCAGTGGAATTATGGCCACGCCTGGCTCTGGTTGTAAATTGAGCTTTTTGATCACACCAAGGACCCAGGCAATCGTGCCGTCTGCACAGAATGAGGAAAACAAGATGGTTCAAGGAGTCTGCGCAAGGATCGACGAAGCTAGCAGGAACAGGGGCGCACCTACACAGTATCTGACTTATGCCACAGTAGACGAGCATGAATTTGCACGCGGAGCACCATCAACCAAATACCCAACCCTCACCATCCACGCATGTGAATGGCCAGCAACAAGCTTTATTAAATAACCACACTCCAAATTAAATATCCAGGCAAGGGGCATCAGAGTTGAGACCTTGCGAGAGCATCGTGCGCTAAAATGACAATGTGCTGCCTGAAGCTTGTCAGGCTCCAACTTGCTATGCTCACATCTTAACTTTGATGTACTCCCCTTTAGTGCAATGACATTACCCTGATCCTGCTTATGGCCATTTGCACTTATAAACATACAAGACATAAGCTTGAGGGTTAAGATCAGGAAGTTGTTGAGATCGCAGGCCCCCCTTGAGCCCTTTCCCTTTACCAAACAAACATGTTGCATCTAGTAACAAATGTGTGATACAAAAGTGGAGCTGTGTAGAGTTCTACACATACATGCGACACCTCTGGGTCTGCATGCATAAATCATTATTATCTATAATCAGGGTCATGTGTCCATCTGCCCAGACCAAATGCACACATGATACAACAATGCGCGTATTTAATGTCAACTCGTCCGCATTATTGGGTCACATTTGAGGGAAGATGTGGGTTGGGGGGGGGGAGGGTGGGCCTGTGGGCCCCCAACTGTCCCCCAAGCTACCACTTACCACCCCAATGCATGTTTACATGCACATAGTTATTCAAAGTGCCAAGAAAAAAGGGGAAGGAGTGGGTTCATGTCTTGATCATTGAGCCGATAAGTCCAACCAGCACAAGTACTGCAAGCTTATCTTTGTAGCTGGTGCTTCCTGCTTCAGGAAGCACTCCCTGCACACTTATCCAGCTCGAGGGGTAGTTGAGTGCACAGCGGATGAAGTAGTTCTGTAGCCTGGATGAGATGGAAGCCCGGGCTGGATGAGATGAAAGCAAGGCGGCAGCAGCAGCAGCGCAGAGGCAGCTTGACAGAAGTACAGCAGCAAATGCAAGCAACGCCTCGCCACCGCCAAATAGTGCATGGGAGCGCTCTGCTGAGCAAGGCTGAGCAGGAGCACGGGAAACGCCAGGGGGTGGCTCCGCATTGGACGTATTGGGATTTTTCAATGTGCAAATTTTATGCACTTTCAGCAATGCATAAAATATGATTAAGGCCGCACTTGCACACAATTGTTTTCACTCCACCTGCACTTGTCCCCCCATGACCACCGTTCTCTTGCAGCATTACTATTCAAAAAATCACACGCTTATGTTTCCCAGCTTCCCAAGACCAGCAATAGGATCCAGAGAGCTCTTTGCGACAGGTCCTCATGCCACAATTAGGCAGCAACATGACACGGACTGCACTATTCATAAGGAGCTTGCACTACTGCAGACGCCCTTGCTTAAGCACTCCGTTCATAGCCTGCAAGGTCTTGCATGATAGTTAAGGATGGGTAAATAGGGTGGTCCAGTCTGCCAAAGAGACTCGCCGAGACACGCCGAGACTCGTTGTAGATGGGTAGGGCCTAGATGGGAGATTATCGTTAGAAAACTGCTTTACACAGGCGTAGCCTTTCGACCTGAAATTTTTCATGGTGCTTTGATATAATTAAAAATCATTTAAATAGGATCGGGCCTTCCAGAGGCCAGGATGAGTCACAGGATGTTCTGTTCTCTCCCCACCGGTTCCTCCCCCCTCAATTCCACCCTTATCAGCCTAGCTGCACAATCTTTGGCCTTTTTTCATCTTGTTTTCAGGCTGGACTCCAGGTCGCCCACAGATAAGTCCTTGTGTTGCAGCTGATGTAAATCAGCTTCCGTGCGCGCGCCAAAGCAAGCCTTGAGCAGTGCTTGGTGCACATCAGGCCCCAAACTAACCAGTTACGCTCGCAGACACAAGCTGTGGGAGCATGCATAGCAGCTGTACTGTGGCAAGGGTGGGGAAGCCATGCTTGGAAGCCCACAGGCGCAAGAAGTTGATAGACTGAATGGTGGGGTCTGAAGTGCCTGCTGCTGCCAAGTACTTTCCTTCCCTTTCTCCTTCCATTCTTTCACACGTTTGAAGACACATTGGCAGGGCTGCTAGCTCTCTGGAAGGATTGGTAGCCCATTACCCTGTCAGTCATGTTGATCACATCATCACGCTCCACATCGTCCCACACCACCTTGTCCCTCATTGTAAATTTATCTTAAAATGGTATTTATGGCTTGGGGTAATTTGAGGGTGTTCTAGCACATTTTTGCACAATAACGGCATTTACCAGTCAAATAGGTGACACTCGTCGGTGACGAGGGTCCCCCCCATCCCCCAAAGAGACTCGGCAAGTCTCGCTGAGTCTTGTCGTTGGCGAGTCTTGGCGAGGCCCCTGCCCAACCTTAATGATATTCAATCGACCCTGAGCCATCAGGGGAGAGTGTCAGGACAGGATGGTGGAAAGTCTACAGAGCGTGGTTACTGCGGTCGGGGCACACTTGGAAAACTTCTTTTCCCCCCTGTGCTTGTGGCCATGGTGCATAAGTCCTTGCGTTCATATGAAACCTTGTCCTCATGCATGCAAAGAAAGCCTTTTTTGCCCGCAAGTTCTCCTCAAATTGACAGTCTAAGGCCTAGGAAATGTCTGTGATGACTTTCCCTCTCATTTTCTATTTGCCTGACATTCTTCAACATATTTGGCACCCCACAAGTGTTAGCCTGGCAAACACATACATAAGACATCATCTCAGTGCACTGCCGGCCTGGAGTGTCATCACCAGCTATTGCTGCAGCTGCATACATCGCGTGTGTAACCCATGTAGGGAAACCTTGTCTCATCAGACATCCTCCAAAGGTAAATGCTCTTTCCCACATACCAAACTCCAAACAAGGGGTTTCTGGGGGGATTGCACAAATGGGGCCCTCCCTGGGGCCCTCCTGAGACCACCTCTCACTTTTGTCCAAAGTGAAAAAATGCACTGTAACAAGTAAAAAATTTGGGGGGGTTGGAAATTTTTTTGTGTGACCGCAAATTTTGGGTTAAGTGAATATGAATGAATAAAATGTCACGTCATAAAATGTGTGTGACCGCGGCCTAAGTGCGGATGTTGCAACCCAGATTAATAATGATCCTTGGCAATCACACCTTTTACTACCCTCTTGATATTTTATCACTCTCCACGATGCACTTGCTAAAATGATCTACATCCCTCACAGCACTCATTTACACATTTGTATGCATCATTTGGTGGTGCAAGGTGCTTGTCAAAGCATAGCCCAAGAAGTGACCAACTGCAGAGGCTGACCTCTCTTGCCCCGCAAGAGATCAACCTTACCTCCACCAGCAACAATGATGCGCAACCGCTTCCTGAAGTAAGTGACATCACCCATTCCTGACTTCTCCGCTTCCTGCACAACCATTCATCAATAATTATCAAAAGTGGCACACAATATTTGGTAGGCTGCAGCAGCATAAAGGCAGACTCTCTACCACAGAGCAACTGTCAACTTTTATTGCGCGTTTTTAGACATATTTCAGAACAAGTATCCATTGGTGTATCAAGGGTCAGCGTTTATTTCAAGCACTGTAAAGCGCATAGCGCTGTTTAATGTGGTGCTCATATTTATCAGGATATAATATATGCTATAATGAGATCTTGCTGATTCACTCAACTTTACTGACGGTTGGCCTGATCCAATATTTGTATACATCAAATCAATTTTGTGCATGGGTACTTACGCTATGTCTGGCCAGGGCAAGAGAGCCCCAAGCAATTGCAATGTGTATCAATTTAAGTGTCTGCAGCTGTGGTAAACAGGCTGGGCAAGCAGCGTACAATACCTCGGCAAGCTGCAGTAGCTGGAGCTCAGAATAAAGGAATGGCTGCACGCTCAAAGCAAGTTTGAGTTGTAATATACATGAACAACCTCATGCTGGATGTCCGGGTGAGACAAGATGTCCGGGTGAGACAGGTTTAGGTTGGGAGCAGCCTGGTTGGGCTGCCCTGTCACAAATTGTATGTCTCCAGCCTTCTTAGAGGCAGCTCCAAACTCAAAAATACAAAACAGATTAAAAAATTAAATTGCATACTTTTAGACCATCAAAGTCTGGAGGTGCAGCCTGACTGCATCCCAATGTCACAACTTTCTGCATAGGTGCAATGTGCTGCTGCTGAGCAACATTCTCTGTGAGGTTATTTGGCAATAAGTTGGAAGGTCGGCAGGGAATGACTCACATGCCAGGGTTACGCTTGCAATGGATGGACTACAAGGCAGGAAGTCCGTGTACTGTCCCATTTGGCCATCTTTGCACGCACTTCCTGGACTGGCTGGCAGCAGATGGAATCAGCTTGCTCTGTAGGCTCGCATCCCAGTCATGGGAGGCCTCAGCAGTGTGATGTGGGGCGTCTCTGACCATTAAATGCTATCTGTCCTAAGATTGGCTGGGCAAATCACTGTTGAACAATCAACATATTTTACTTGGTTATAATAAGTTACACATTTGGAATTTAAGGGAAGTGCCCATTAGCTCGGGAGAGATTATAACTATGAATCCTGGGGTCACACCACAAGTAGCATTCCTAACATGCAACTCTCTTCTCAAAAACCAATTATTTTGTATTGCCCTCAAAGAGACCGGTCTGTCTGGCAGCGCTGAACAAAATTGGACGCAAGGCGCAATGGACCCTGCTCCCTCTTGAAGGATCCATACAAAAGAATATACTAGCTACATTGGACCCTCACTTCCTTCTCCATAAAAAGCCTAGGTCATACCTGAATCAGACAGGGATTCCTGGTGACCAGGGCCTTCACAAGGACTGAATTACATGAAATACACTTTGAGGGGAGCAATTTGGGAGGTCTCTGGGGAAGGTGTTGAGATTTTCCCCCGGGCTTGCAAACATGGGTGCTCTATGTGCAGCAGGGTGCACCAATTGCAGCGATCCCCGTGCCAATCATTGCTTCTCCCTAAGAACATTCAGCAGCTGTGCTCGGAGTTGGAAACGCTGGCTTAGCTGCGAAGCTGTGTGCAACGGCAGTATCAAGCACAGGGATGAGGTGCCTGACCAAAAGTGACATAAACAGGCTACACTGGCATTCCTGCACACAAGCGCATACATGTAAGCACATTTACATGCTGGTACACGCTTGCGCGGCTGCGCTACAGGCACAATGACTTGCCCAATCAAGCTGTGACACACATTTTCATGCCAGAAACAAGTGTGGGTAACCAATCCAGGTAGGTAGCTGCCGGAATGGAGGTGCAGGGGTGCAGAGAGGATGGTAAGCATGGGGCATCTGGCCCTACTGGTAGCACAGGTGCACCAAGTACAATGCCATGTCGGACCTCACAACGGCATGAAACGCAACCAGATGAAAAAATCATTTCACTCTTAGCAAGGGGGCATACACCATATCCCATCCAATATTCAAGTTCATGGTCAAATTCAGGCTGCCGGGACATCTATAGCGATTAAAATAAAGCGCTGTATAGCGTTAAAGATTTGTCTATATAGCAATTTGTGCCGACCCCTAGGTATATCTTATAATGCAATGGTCAAATGTTATGCTCACTCTGCCTACCTAGGGTGAGTCATTGACAACTTCTTGGAGTGTGTCAGGCAGTAAAACGTGTTTTAAATAGACAAGGACACCACATCAAGCCATAGAGCTTGTAGACACAAATTTGAGATGCACCTGTCAGGAGGAATCACGCACCTGAAAGTTTTGCCACATTCTTTTCAATACCGTATCAGGACGATGCTCACTGATATCAAACACCTGCAAGCGGAGGCGGTGTGAGCTTTTAGGTTGAGAGGACTGTTGCCATATTCATGCAAGCATTAAATGACACCCGCACACAAATAGGAGACATTTCTCTGTAGCTCGTGAGCAATCAGCCACAGCCAATCCTTAATAGTATGAAGGAAGAAATGGTGTACAATCGTCAGGCATGCCTGGGGGCCTCTAGCATGCTGATGGCTCTGCGTGCTCCACATTTATGACAAGAACGCCCCTGACCTCGATTGCAAAACAAGGATATAGATTGCTAAAAATGCGAACAGCTGGTCTAAGATAGATGGGGGAGTTTGCGAGGGCAGATTTTCAGGCAGTTTTATGACAGGAATCAAGCTGCTTCAAGCATCTGCAACATATAGCCTAATGTTAAATTATCAGATAATGAAAACTAGAAGTGAGAGATGGAAAAATTAGCTTGGCCTCACAACACTTGAGCGTGAGATTGTTCCCAAAATGCGTGAAGCATTTCTTGGACAGAGATTTCATCAACATAATTTCAGAGGGGGCTATCTGAGGCCCAAAATGGGTATGGTTTTGGCATGATCCCAGGGCATGGGCGCCCTGACAGGGCCTTTTCAAGCTTAGTGTTAGATGGCAGCCCTGCTTGCA
>LFCJ01001169.1_pt1 | contig 17907 bp, 13 predicted proteins | sample 643141 | NCBI WGS metagenome assembly LFCJ01 (sample SAMN03766243, study PRJNA286221) | soda lake metagenome | biome: soda lake; feature: Kulunda steppe; material: water; isolation source: sample B1-Br-g2 brine of Lake Bitter-1 | place: Russia: Kulunda steppe | collected 2010-07
CTTTTAGCGATCCAGACACAGCGTTCGGTGAAGCGGAAGATTTGGGTTGGCACACTTCCCGCTCTTCCGCTTCAACACCGTGATTCTAACGACTCAACTCGACGCCGTCTAGCGATTAAACAGAGCCCTTTGCTCCCAAAACCACCCCAGCCCGTTGTAAATGTGCCATCGAAGATGTCGTTCCGGGTAAGGTAGTCAATAACTTCAGATTCAGGTGCCTGTTTTCCGGTTTCTTTATCGATCCCTTTGACGATCTTGTAGACGGCTTGTTCGACATCGGTGTAGGTCTCTTCCAAAGTGGGCTCACCGAAAAGATCGATGACGTCTTGCTCGGACCAATCGGAGATGTACAGCCGATGAGATTCTCTTTTGAGTTGTCGCCGGAGAAGCATTGTGCTCCGATTGATGATCTCAAAAGCTCGAAAAGCGAAAGTTTCGCAGACATCAACAAGGTCCCTAAACTGTTGATCAGTGACATCCAATTGGAGATAGCCTGCCATTAGAACTGGGCGGAATGTAGATGCGGCGCCACAGGTGTCGATTGCTTGGAGTTTGTTCAGTGTCGCATCATCGAGATCATTATACTGGTCCGCAAGACGTGTAGGTTCATATAGATTATAAAAGGCGTCCGCTGCTTCACCGAGTGACTCAACGTAGGCCTGCACCCAGTTTGCGAGATCAGCATCATCACGATCAAACGACGCATAACGATCGATCTGTTTGATACGTCGATGTAGCCCGTTGATCTCTGACTTAGGGCGTTTCCGCGTTGTCTCCCCAGTGAACATTTCCCAATGCCGGTCGACGAATTGATCAACGAGGTCTTCATCGCCACCGTTGATAGTAATCGTCTCGACGGCTTCATTGAATTCTCGAGCAATCCCCTCAGAATCTAGTTGGTCAACTTCACCAGCACAGTAGAGGAGATGGCTCTTGACCTTTTCTGCAGTAGTGAGATCTTTGCCGCGGTCATTCACCACTTCGAATAGTCGACCGGCTTCAGCGGCATTATCGACCTCGTACTTAGTAACCTCGAAGATGTTATTAATTGCTGATAGAACATCATAAAGAAAGTCGAAATACTCACGAAGATTCTCTTGTCTCGCCTCTTCAAGGCTCACCTCCAGATATTCGGAACGTTTGCCATCAAGCCACGATTTGATTGTTTCTTTCGCTTCGGCGAGTCGTCGGGCTGGAAGAATGCTACCACGTTGGGCTTTGACCTCCTTTGGATCCTTTTCTGAGATCACTAGTTTGTCATAAGCCTGCTTGGTAAGTCGCGCCGGCGTAAACCTCCGCCCATTGTCCTTGTTCTTATATTTGATATAGGTTGAGCGGTAGGTTTCGTACAGTTCGGCTGGCGAATTCTGTTTTGAGGTGTCGATATTCACGATCCCTTCCAGTTTATTGAGCTCTTCACAAATACAGCCAACTAGGAGACTCGTGGTTGTCAAGCGTTGTTGACCATCAACAATTTTGTAGAGTGTCCAATCATTCGGTTCCGGACTATTAATTTTGCCATCGTCGTCAAGGACGACTGTCCCAAAGTAGTGAACGACGTCGCGGGCGTCGCCGATTTCGTTCTCCCGAGCAATTACGTATTCGATGTCGTCGAGTAGGTCTTCGACTTCATCGTCAGTCCAGGCGTAGCTCCGCTGGTATCGCGGGATTTTCAGATGAGATTGATGAAAAATTTCTTGAAGACTTTGTTGTTCCGCGTTTGCCATAGTGGCGGATGGGGTTGGGGCTATTGTAAAGGTTTATGAAATCTTTACTAAGATTTTTAACAAGGGAAATTTCCAGGCGGATGTACCATGATTAAGCATCATTAGTGAGTGGTGATTACCGACCCATAACATATATATCAATGCACCAAACAAACTATCCACTATTCATGGAATTATCTCTTTCAAAACGGCCCGATATCCCCCGCGAAGCCTCACTTGATCGCCTCGAAAGAATTCTGATCAAGGTTGAAAATGCCGCACTCAAGAAAAAAACAATAATTGATGAACTCGGCGTGAACGACGACGCAGGCTATGATACGATTCGTCTTGGAACAAGTCTCGGTTTCCTTAACGACACAGACCGTGGTGTCACCATAACTCCCCTCGGCGAAGAGTTGCTGGCTTCGAGCTTACCAGAATCTGTATATCGGGAAGGATTAGCAAACCATACTGACTATTGTACAATTCTCTCCGCTCTCTCACACAAAGACCTCCTTCACACTGGCCCACTTGAACGTGCTACCGTCATCCAGATTCTCCAAAATGATCTTGGCATCGATATGAGTGATAACACCCTCAGTGAACGAGTCAACACTTTTTTCCGCACCTGTGAAGCCGCAGGCCTTGGCGAATTTATCTCTGGCAAACCAAACACTGTTGCCCATTTTAAACTTACCCATGAATTCAATTCTCTCCTCCCCAATATTCTAAAAGACACTGCCACGCAAGATAGCGGAGACGAACCTCAAGTCCAACCAACAACAGCGTTTAACATACAAACCACATTACCTGAAGCAAGTTCAAAAGCTGAACCAGAACACGACGACCCTGCTCACCCACAATTTCAACTTTCGTTTCAGGTCAGTAGTAGTATGGATCCTGAACAGATTGAAGAAGCTGTCGTCGCTATTCGACGAGGACTCCGCCGCGATCTTGAACCTACCGACGCCTCATAATCCCACTAACCTGACTAAGGCCTATTTTGTAGAACTAAGAGGGAGTCATAGAAGTCATCTCACACCGTGATTATGGTACTTCACGGATTATATCCGCATTCATAGTTAGTAATTACAACAATGAGCCGAAGACATAGCGCGAGAAACATCTGCGCTCGTACGTGGACGTGGTCTCGGATTCGGACGTGCCTAGGCCGTAGTCCTTGACTGCGTCGTTGGTTCGTCCGACCCCTGCGCAGCGGTTGTACGTCTTATCCAATGTCGATTGCTTCGGCTGAACGTCCGTGCTGTGTTCCTCGATGCGGTCTTCGGCTCTGTACTCGATGTTTTTCGGATCGTCGGTGTTTCGTGCGTTGTACGGGACGACGGACACGACCCCCTTCAGCAGGTGGTCGTGCCAGTCAAGAGTGTTGTAGGCACTGTCACCGACCATCCAGATCAGTACTTCGACGGCGAGCGCGTCACGAGTGACGCGCATCGCCGTCTCTTCTGGCGCTTGTTTGCTCTCTGTAACTTCCGCCTCAATGGGAATCCTTCATTCAGCCGACACAACCGTGCAACCGTAGCCATAGAAGAACTTTTCAGTTGTTGGATAGTAGGATTTTGACGCATCTGGATCAGCTGGTATCGCTCTCACATCGGTCGAATCGATGCAACAGGTTATGTCGAGCAGGCCGCGGCGAGCAGCCTGCTTGACATGGTGATCGGAAGTTTATTCAATGGCGGGTAGTTAGGAAACGATCGGCCGCCGACAAGAAACGCGGCGATCGAAGTCTCAGCCAAGCCAGACGAACGTATTCTGAAGTTCATTCGTGATGGGACGAATGCTATAGATATTCCTATAGTAACAGTGAAGCTCGGAAGAATTCTGGTGGATGGTGGTCTCGTGTTCGCCCCCGCTTGAGTGATCACTGTAACACCTGAATATCGGAAATGAAGGTCTCAATCCAGTCAACAGCGAAACTGAGTCGCCGACTCAATCGGAGAAAGGTCTCGGTGAGGAACTCACGGAAATGATCTTTATCCTCAAAGATGGATGGTAAAATCTCGCGTTTGAGGTCTTTCCACAGCGGTTCAATCGAATTCAACGTTGGCGAGTACGGCGGGATGAAGGTGAACTCGATGCCGAGTTCGTCGGCCCGTTGTTGAGTGAGTTTTGCGTGATGAGAGCCGTAGTTGTCGGCCACGAGCAGAATCCGCCCGACCGGATTCTGCTCGCGGATCTCTTCGAGTGCCTCAATGATCGTCTCCTTAACCATCCGCTCTTTGTACGTGATCACGCTCTTCCCAGTCAGCGCGTAGAAGCTAATCGACCGCCACGGCACTGCTACTAACGGTTTCTCTATCTGGACGGTGCGGTCATACGACCACGTCCGCTGGGAGTTTTCGAACGGTTGTGGCCACGCCTCATTGAAAGAATCCCAACACGGCAGGATCGTCTTCGTCGCTCTCAGAATCATTCTCGCCGAGCGATTGGTCCAGGCGCTCGGCAAGAATCTCCTCAGCGTCGCCTCTGGTCCTGGTCATTCAAGGAGTTCATCAAGATGGTGTGCCGGGCAGCATGGACGGCTCTCGCAGTGCGTCGGGCCGTCCCTGCAAATCAGACACCGGACGATCGGTTCCACCGCTAAGGCCCGACTGAGCCAGCCTTCCTACGAGTGGCAACGTCGTCGCGTCGGCGGCTGACCGCCGCCTACAGCGACGGCGTTGCTCAATCTTCGGTCAGAACTTCTGTCAATCACTACCGATTACGATGAAACTGCGACTTCAGCCCGAATGAGGAGAGACGCTTTGTGAGGTGCTGAGTATCCACGTATACACCCCTGATCGTTTTGGCCGACACAATGGTCAAGATGGTCATAGACGCTACTGACAACAGGGATAGTCGCTAATACTCGTGAGCTAAACGCACCGAGTCCAGAACGAGATCACCACTCTCGGCCGACGAAAACACTGACTCATATACAAGAACGTCAGCATCCACCGACTCATAGGTAGTCCCATCATTGGTTGTAAACCCGTCCTCAAATGGTGACAGTGCTGTGTCCGGAATATCATGCTGTTGCGTGTCCCAATAATGTAACACGAGTGTGTCGATATACCTACAAATCTCGTCGTATCTCACCATGTTCTTGACCTTTCCACGAATCTCTGAAACGGAAGTCATCTTCTGAAATTCCACAGCACACGCCGTCGTATACTCCTCTTGATCAACCCAGACGGAGTCAGCGATAGGAGCTGTCGATTTTCGAGTGTCCTGATCAGTTAATCGCCGTAACTCCCGGTCAAAGATCTTGCCATCAACAAACGCCGTGTACCCAAGCTTCGACCCCAGAAGTGTATAATACGATAATCCGATCGAGTGAATGTCAGACTCACTCCACCCCGCCACCAAGATTGGGAAGCAATCGATGAAATGGGGCTTCGAAACAGACTCTTTAACGACAGTAGTTAGCTGCGATGGCCTCGAATCGTCGATCCCTACCATTGCTATTTTCGCCACCGTTGGACCACTTCCGGAGCCATGCCACCGTGCTCCAGAACTTTGGGGCCGACTTTCACCAGCAGCGGTGCCCGAACGGCTTCTCCGGTCACAAGCGCCTCACCAGTTGATAACGCGGGCAATTCACTGATATCCTGCTCAGACAGCATTTCAGAAGCTTGCCGAATAAACGCCTGATCCTCAGGATTCTTCAACCGCATCGTCAACAACGTGTTGCACTGACTGGTTACGTCCGAATCAAGCTTACTCGGGCGTTGGCTGACGATTCCCAAGCCGATCCCGAATTTTCGGCCCTCCGCCGCGATTTTTCGAATGATTGGCTCTGCCACGGAACTCCCTTGTGACGGGGCAAATATATGCCCTTCTTCCAGCACTGTGAACACCGGGCGAATCGGATTTGCCACGCCGCCGATGTTGTTGATGATCTCATTACCGAGCACACCAACCACAACCTCCATCGCCTGGTTGGAGATATTCTCTAGGTCGATCACTGCGATTCGACCGACGTCGTCTCTGTCGGAAGCTGGGTCTGCCCGCCCAACGATGTCCCGGATATCCACGGGGGTTGCGCCGCCGTCATAAAAGATGCCAGTGTCCCGCACGAGATTGCGCAGTCGAAGCGCGATAATGGATGCACTGCGTGCGCTGAGCGCTGATTGTTCTTGTTCGGTGAGTTGCGACCAGTTGCTTAACTTGTCGAAGTCCGTGCTCAGAATATCTATCAACGCCGATATCGTACGCGGCTCGTCTCGCCGTTCACGCCAGTATCGAAGCGCAACTGAGAGCAGCCGCTCCTGCGGTTCAGACATATCCGGCATTATATTCGTGAGTTCACTTTTGCCGAGTGAGTCCAGCCGCAGTTTCAGTGCCGTATAGTTCCCCCGTCCATACTTCCGATCAGAGAAATCGCTCTCCGTGGCGTATACAGTGACTCCGCCGCCGTTAGCTTGCATCGACTTGAGTCGCTCTCGAGTTTCTGATAGCTCGGATTCAAGCGGCCCTGAAAAATCTGCGTCATTGAAGCTGAGACTTCCGTTTGCTGCAGCACGGCCATACTCACCGTGCGGATCAAACACGAGGATACTGGCGTTCGCCCGCGTCAGCATCAACTCCATGATCCGACCAATAGTGTAGCTTTTGCCTGCTCCAGTCATCGCCAGAACCGCTAAATGTTCAGTTGCAATTTTGTTGACGTCAATATAGATTGGGACCGCACCCTCGCCGTCTTCATACCCTACGAGGTGGCCCAACTGAATGCTGTTTTCAGGCGTGTATTCATAGAAGAGTTGCAGGAAATCGGCGTCAACAGGGTATAGATCCGATCCTGGATCTAACGGACGGCGCGGAGTCTTGATTTCTCCGGTTTCCTGCTCGACGTACCCGATTAATTCGATCGCGGCAAACACGTCCTCACCGAACTCATCGTCGGCAAGCATCTTCACATCAGTGACATCGCCGCCCAACTCTTCCTCGAAGAACATGCTCTTTCGGCGGACGCTGACAGCACGGCCCAGCACCCAGCGAGGCTCCTCATTGGGGGACTCCCGGTGAGGGATTCGGACAAACCCACCGCGCTTGATACTGTAACTGTCTTTGACAGCTGCTGTCACCGTCAGCTCCCCCGTATTTCCGACTAGCGTTCCTAACGACTCCATATCCAGGTCAGTGTTCATTCGTCGGTCACCTGTGAATCGGTTTGCAGCTTCTTATGGTAGAGATCGAGCATTTTATCTGGGAATGATGCTTCCCGCCGGGCGTACCAAACGGGAACCGGGACGTCAACATCTGATAACCAAAATAAGTCCGCAAATATTTGAAGGTAATCCTCAAGACGGGCTTCATCATATACCTCAACATTGCCAGCAATCTCTAAGTGCAGGGGGTCACTTTCGTTCGTCGGTCGGTAGAACAGGCCCTGCACACCCAACGACTGCAACTCGCTTGGCAGCCACCGACGATCCAGCGACGACTGTTCAAACGGATATGCCAGCGTTCGTTCCCCGCCGTTCAAAGCCATGTTAATCAAACGGTTCGGTCCAACTTCCTTGATTTGCTCCCACTGTGTATCAACCGCTGTGACTGTCTCTGGAGCAATATCCGTCAGAAACGCGTTGGGACCATTGCCGTCTGTTTGTCCAGCATTCCGCAGCGCAGTGAACAAGAGATTTGCCCGCATTTTCGAAAGCCCAACAATGAGCGGCCCATTGTCGGCCCATGGGTACAGGGTCTCGTGAGTCAACGACCAAAACTCATCTAAAAATTCGAGAAGGGCTTCCCAATCGTCCGCAGCCGGTGAATCCTCATACGTCAGTAAATCCTGACGGGTGATCGTCAGCGAATTATCGTACACCACGATATCTGGCTCCGGCTCCCGATCTAGCGTCGAGCTAATCAACTCCGTCGCCAGTCGCCGGGCTTCCCACCGGATCCGTCGAGTACTGTCCCCGAAGTCACATAATTCGATTCGTGATCGAGTATCTTGATTGACGTCCTTGATCTTCGACCCTTCAACCGTCATGTCGATCCGGATCGCAACCACGCCAAATAACAACCCCGAAAACGCGGGGCGACTTGCCTTCGCTGTAGTGACCGCACTAACCACATGCTCCGACTTGCTGGGTGACACCGACCGGAAGACATTGCCACCACGAAGTCGTTGTTCGAGTGCCTGCGCCGACTCTTCAACCTCTTTGAGCCGCTCGACCTCTTCAGCAGCTGCTACCTGAATCTCAGCAGCGACTTCCTCCGCCACCGAGGTCGCCGACTCGTCACTCATAGGTCCAGTCTCCGCGCAAAACTGCGCAGGTTGCGTTCATCCACGGCTGCAGAAACAGCGTTAGGTTGGAGTCCAGAGTCACTGATGAGACCATCCTGCTCGGCCGCCGCAATGAACTGATTCCATTCCTTGTCAGTGAACTCGGTGGAGAGCCCTGCTGGTAACACTTCCTCCGGCAACCCCCTTGTGAGCTCCACGGCCTCATCAGTGTGCACGTAATAGTACAGTGTTAGCAGGCCAGCATCGTATTTTTTTGGGGGAGTTGAACGTTCGGGTTTCGATTCTTCCGCCGTGGACTCGTCAATCGACCCTGACTTCTCAACTTGCTTGGCGTCCTCGATAGCGTCATCTAAGTACGCGATGAGGGCGGCTACAAGATCCCGTCGGTGTTGCTCGTTTCCTGAGACGGCTAACTCATTCAACGCGACAGTCGTGAACAGGACCCCACCTGCAGTACTAGTTTCTCGGAGTTCGATGAGGACTGGTTCATCATTCTGATCTCTCCCGAGTACCCGGCCACTAAAAGAGTCAAAATACCCGATCGTGCTAACGCTCAGTTCCCGTTCCGGGATATCCGAGAAGATTTCTTGGCCGACATGGATACTCTCAGTCTCACTGTGCCGGAGCGTGAGTTCGGTATCCTCAATTGTTGACACGGTGGTGGACCTCCCACCCTCATTGATCGGTGGCATCACAAGCGCGAACAAGTCGTTTGCAACCGCTGCTTCCAGATGGTCATTGACAGCTGGTTCGTTCTGAAGGGTCGCAAACGTCGTTAGGACGGGCCCACTGTTCGACTCAAGCGAGTAGTCCGTCGGTGCAACCTGCTCAATCTCACGTGTAATGGCGTTACCCAGCGGGCTGGGGATGTCGTCAGCTGAAATGTACGCGATTGGGTCGATCATCACTCAATCGAAATTGAGAATCGTTCTTCGTACTCGATAAGCCCTAAGTCGCTGAGTGTCGATAGAGTTTCCTCCGAAATATCGCTGTTCGAGAGGTCTTTGTCTTTTTCACCAGCGATGTATGCCTGAACATACTTGCCCCACAACTGTTCTCGTTCACCGGCCTCAGATAACAACCGCTTGCCTTCCGTTGGAATGTCGTCGATCGTCTCATCAATCGCTTTTTTCTTCGCGAAGAAGCCCTCCTTATCTTGGTAACGCTTTTTATCGACTTCAATATCGTGGTCGCCCTTGAGGTGCTCCGCCGCATGGGCGAGCGGCGCCCACTCGATATTCAACTCTGCCTTCTTTTCTTCCAAGTCATTCTCAGCAACTGCGTTTATGATTGAATGATGGATTTTGATCGATTTGAGCTTCTGTCTCAACGTCTGAATTTGATCGTTGAGCTTGGCTGGGGTTTGCCCACCCAGCACGTCGACGGGGTCAGACACGGCGCTCTTGATAAGCTCGACCTCTGTTTCGGGTGTGATAGTCTCGTCTGGTGAGTCATCGATCCCTACCCAGATATCATTGATCTCCGATGGATCCGAGGTTTCGCCAACAAGCGTCGAGACATCGGGCACCTGTTGATCTAGTTCTACCCGCGGGATTTCCACGTCATCGATTTGGTCGGAGTAGACGGCAGAATTCTCGAAGTACTCCTCCATAGTATCCCACTTGGGTTTGAAGTCTGTGAACTGCGCAACCAAGTCACTGAATCCTTCGTAAGCACCGATGAACGACGCCCAAAACCCATCAGGTTGCGTGAAGACTGACCGATACCATTCCAGCCTGGAGAACGCATCGGCGAAGTCCTGGTCTTCAATGTGGTCTTTGATTGTGGCGTTTGTACCGTCTGAGTCAGAGTCTGCCACGAGGAGCACGTCATGAATCTCATCGGATTCGATGCTGACTTCGAGGTCCGCATCCACATCATCAAGCAAAGTGGTTATAACGTCCGTTGGGAAGTCGTGCTCCTCACCATGGTCAACTGAACTGTAGGTGGTTGCGACTTTCTCTTTTCTTTCTTCTGCAATGTCTTGAAGTGCACTACAATCATCTTCAAGGATATCATCAAATTCTTGTAGGAGGTTCAGCCGATACGCAATCGAGTACTGTTCATGCTCCTTATCGGCCCTCACATCGTCATAGAGTTGGGCTAACTCCTCGTTTCCGGTGGAGGCAATATCAGGCTCATCTTCTCCTTCTCTGCGTACAGTACGAACTTCTGCAACAATAGAATATTCGTCTTCAACCGCATCTAACCAACCGTTCTCATCACCAAACTCCGTAATATCAGAGTGCTCTATCTCTTTTATTACATCGTCGATGTCGTTCAAGCGTTCTCTTTTATCTTGGATAGTGTCACTTGTGATTCTGAAGTCGAACTTCGTCTGCTGCGATGGCGGATAATAAAACCCATCAAAGAATTCTTCTAGATCGTCGGGAAGTTCCAGACTGGCTGGTTGAACAATCTCAGTACGGAGATAATCGCTATCAACGAATTCATATCCATTATCTGTTTCAGCAACAACAGTAATCCCTTCTAGCAACGCGAGGAGATTCTGTACAGAGCTCGTGATACGTCGGTCCTCCGGGATATCGTGCAGGAACTGGCCAGCTGTTTCTGCTACTTGCATCGGGCCCCTGGAATCTAAGATTGCCAATACCCGGGGGATGAATTTTGGGAGTTCAAAAGTATCCTGTGGCGGTGATTCACCAACCCTGATCAGCGGAACTACATCCGATTCCGTGTTCGCATTTTTCCACTCGGTTATTGTTTCTTCACCACGCCAATTCCCGGACCGTTCCTGAGCCCAGTCGACGATACCCTCAGCAAGGATGTCAGGATCCCCACCATCAGGAACAACCCGCTCTAGCATCCATCCCTCTTCTTGCCGCTTTTCAAACCAAGACCGATCATCCCGTATCAAGGGCTGCTGCCGATGGCTTGTCAGATAATCCTCATCATTAGAGAGGACCATTTCTTGATCGAATCCACCATCCTGATCATCTCCCAGGAAGGACATTTGGATATAGAACTCTTCTTCCAGACCAGTTGAAGAGATAGAAACCTGATTCAAAAACGGCGACAGGAGGTCAAAATCATCCCGGAATTCAGCTAAGAGTTCCTGATCATCATCTCGTTCACTCGTGATAATATAGATAACTGGGTAACTGTTCTCAACCCGCTGCAAGTCCTTGAGGTCACTTCGCAACTGTGACTTGTCTTGGTGGTTTATGAAGACTGCTTTCCCCGACTGGACGACATTAGCGATATCTTCATCCGGGATCTCAGCGATAAAGTTCGTCGAATCGATCTCATCATGGGACTCGAGCTCAGGAGCTCCCGTGACGTAGTGTTTGAATCGGGTATGAATCAGTCCTTTTGCAACCCGTTCGTTCCACTCCTCGTCAACGTCTCGAGCCGCTGCAAGCATATCTTCCCATGTCTCATCATCGTTAATCCACTGAACAATGCTCGAAATCTTTTTCCATCGAACGTTCCACTCATTTAAGAACGAGAGGTTCGGGCCAATATATGAGCCCGAAATAAGTTCATTCTCAGATTTCATCTTCTGAAGCGCATCGACAAGTGCGGTGATCGCATTTTCATTGATCTGGCCTTGTCCAAACGCAAACTCAGCTAAGTCCTCCAGGTCTTCCGTATCCGTATACAAGGCTAGATTCCCATCTGTTGTCGAAAAGACCCTGAGAATATCTTGTAGCCGATTCGGATCCAACTTCTCACCAGCAATCCGTGCAGACTGTTCTCCCTCGGCATCCTGAGTCCCTTCGAATCCGGTTTCCCGAAGGCTCCGCTTGATATTCTCCGGGCTAGTATCAATCACAGCTAACTGCGAAATCGGGGAATAGCCTTCCAACGGAGTCTCGTACGCAGTGAGCTCATCAATTGACTCAGTACTGTTCTGGATCTCGGTATATTCGACAGGACGGAGACGATATAGCGTGTTAACGACTTCTGTCCCGGTGGCAGATTCTGAATCCGCTAAAATATCATCGATTATCTGCTCGCTGAGTAACCCGCTGAATTGTTTGCGTTGATCACGAAGAATCTCATAGAACGGGCGATCCTCCCGCTGTTTATAGAATACAATGTCCGACATCGCCCGCGTGAACCACCCATAGTTGTTAAATGACGCAAAGAACAGTGCAGCGATACACTGATCACTGATGTCGACCCCTATCTCAGCCTGATGTTCTAAACTGCGAACGTACTCAGTTGCGTCCTCGATCGTTGGACGGGACAACCGAATCGGATCGACGCGACGCTCAACACCACCCGAAGGGATATAATCATCTACCCCATCCGTACACAGCAGAAGGAAATCGGCAAACATATTCCCAGGGTATTTTGTCCCCTCGTCGTTGTGAGCTTCCTTGAGTCCTTCGTACAGGGCCTGAATTGTTCTTGCTGGGGTACCCTCTGTATCCTCATCATCCGGGGCAGTCTTCCCGATTGAACTAGCTTCTTCAACTTCATCGACGATTACCGTGATTCGGTCAATATCAGTATCATTTAAGATAATGTCCAGACACGTTTCAAGTCGCTCAGTTGGTCCCGCAGTAGTGGTTCTGTAGCCATTAGCAAGCTCATGAAAACTGCCGTGATCATTTAAATGACTCTTGATAGCGTCATGGATGGGCTTTTCTCCCTCGACCAAGTTCTCAATCCCTTGATTAAGGAGGACACGAGCAGCGTTATCCGTTTGGATCTCCGTCTCGCACTCGCTTAGATGAACCCATAGCGGAAGCACGGTGTTTGAAACCGGATTCGACTCCTCCTCCGATATCAATTGCTTCTGTTCATACCCATCATCCGCCTTTGTATGCCATCCAGGAGATTCCCCCGTCGTCTCAGCTACGACCTGATGCCCAAGCCGTGTTTTCCCCGCCCCCCAGTCCCCGTAAACGAGTGTCGTATGGGGGCGGCTATCAGCTTCTAACGATAGCGACTTCTGGATCTTATTAAAAGCGTCAGACTGTCCGATGTACGGGTTTTCAACTGGGTAGGAGGAAGTTCCGGACTCATCAAATGGGTTAGCAGCCATATGGTTTCTTGTATCGAATATCTCAGCCGTATGGGAACAATCTTTCGCTCACTAAAGCTAATACCGTGACCAGAATTCCACTACGAAATATCAAACACGACTTTGGGGTTGTTTTCATACCCTGGTGGCCCCTTAGGCGAACTTCGAAGCCCCATTTGTGTGTCTGTCACCTCAATAACTCCGGATTGCTCCAATTTGAGGAACTGGTCATTCACCTCTGTTTCTATCATCCCTTGGTTAGCGCAGAGCCACTCAACGAACTCTTTCCATGTCACCCAACCGGTTTCCGTCTGCAGCTCCGCATACGCGGTTTTGAAGGCTTCCAAAAACGTTTGGTCATTCGGTTGATACACTTCCTCAATAAGGCTCGCAAATTGCTCTTCCGATAATGCATTCTGTAGTTCTGATCGATTCGGAATCAACACTGTCCCCTGATCTCCGTCCGCTTCTGACAATAAGTCTTGACGAAAGAGTAGCCGAAGGCTGTGCCGGGTCGTCGAGATAATGTTCCCACCTACCGGCTCAGATCGCTGGACACCTCGCAGCATCAGCTGCTTAAAGTCCCCTCGTTCAAAATCCGTTTTCGCTTCGATCTCGGCCCACAGCTCCGGCCCCAGAATATCCTCCAGGTTCGCCTGAAGCAATAGATTCGGCACATACGTAATCGACCGTCGATCCCCTTCCAAATCATCAAATTCCTCAAGAATTCCTTCGGCTTTCTCCCTGACATCCGTTAAATGCTGAGAATCAACCGTTTCAGAGGCGATTTGCTCCATCAATCGTTTTTTGAGTTGCTCCAATTGGTCTGTGACATACAGTCCATCCTCGAAATTCGATGCCACTATCTGGTACTCGAGATAGTACAAGTCATCTAGCCAGTTCAGGTCACTTGGCTCTACGGCTGGCTCAGACTCAGAGTTTTGTAGTTTATCTTGGAGTTCAGCTTGTAGTCCAGCAAAGGTGTAGGCACCATCATACGGTGTCCCCGAAAAATCTTGAATATCTGTATGGTAGACTCCGTATTCCACTCCATCAGCCACGAGCAACTGATCGCCAGTGAACCGCTGGTAACCTTCTGATCGCAGGGCAAGTCCCTGACCCATATAATATAATAACGTTCTAGTACGTAAGAAACTCCGGACGACGAGCTCGGCAAGATAGGGTCTCCACTCTTCGTTTTCCGCGTATTTTTTCCGTAATTGTTCCCCACGTTCACTGAGTTGAAACCCACCATCCTCCATTTCCTGGAACAACCCAATGCCGCGAATATGGGCCTTGACAGTGTTTTCTGAGACCTCCACAGATATTCCCCGTGTGTTGTGGAGTTGGTGCTGGTCCTGTTTGGGAAGGACTGTCTGTGTGTTGCCTTCGTCGTCAGTATATTCGAGGGCAGGAATTTCGGTCAGTTCGGTGTAAATCTTCCCGGGGATTGCATTCTTTACCAACATCGCATACCTCTGCTCCTCGTTTTTCTTATTCCACAACTGATCTGTGGGGAGTTCTAAAACAAGGTTAGGCGTCATTTCAGTTCCTCCACCATGCCCTGCAAACGGTCTTTGGATTGCTCGAGCAATTGTCGACTACCGCGTGGATTCTGTTTGAGATGTTCATGAATAGGCGACGAGATTTGTAACTGGTTTACTGCGCCCTGTCCCTTAAGAATACCTGAAGTACAAAGGTATGATACAATTTGCTGGACTGGATCTGTACTATCGATCCCTATCATCGTCAAATCGTCACGTTCTGACAATTCCTCCGAGACGGCATGAACACGAATCTCGTCATGGTCTGTCCTGATCACCCATGATTCGCCCGCCTGCTCCATCCTAAAAGGATTTGCATCGGCCGCTGCGATCATTGTCCGAACAGGGGGATTCCGGGCCAACAAATGATCGAATATAAGGCTCCGACGGGCAGTCATATTCTGTTGAAGGTATTGCTCTCCCACGGTGGTTAGCGTCTCGAAGTCTGGAGCTTTGAGAAGCGGGATCGAGCCAAGGTGGTATAATTGTTCGCGCACATGGTATTCGAATCGTGAATGTTGATGTGGGACATCCTGGCCATCCTCAACAGCCTCCAGCACTTGTTCAATTTCACCGAAGAGGTCTTGGGTTGTTACCCCCGAAGTGCTCGGTGGGATCGCGACGAATGCCGCGTTATCAACCGGTAGTATTGTGTCAAACTTCGTTTTGAGGCTTTCGTGGGCATCCCGTGAAGGAGTCTCCGACTCATGGAGTCCATCAATAACGGTGAACTGCAGAGTGGTATTCTGTGGGGTCTCTACAAAATCTAGGATATTTGTATCATACTGTAGATGGTTCGTGAGATGTTCCAGTGAAGAGATATCAACAGCATCGTCGAATAACTCGGAAACCTGACTCCACAGCGTTTTGAGATTATCCGCCCGTAATTCAGTAGGTAAGTTCAACCCGATACATTTGGTTGTTCTGTACAACGGAACACCGGCAGGGGTAAACACATCATCAACGATCGTCTGAAATTCTTTGTGGCCACATGGCAAAGTATCTACTAATCGGCTCGTCTTACAGGAGGCACCGCCGTTGGCGGCCCCGCCCAATAGGACTAACAGTACAACTGGATCCAGGTTTGTTTCGATGTCGTCAAACGAAATATAATCCTCCCAAATGTAGGCCGACTGGCGTTCGTATTCCGCCTGCAGAGCGTCAAATGTAGTATCTTCTGCAAGCTCGGTAATTTTGTCTGCCCAGCTTTCAAACTGGTTTACTCGCTGTTGCCGCATTTTGTACTTCCGTTCCCCGCAAGGGACGACATCATTGTAGTCGACATTTTCATTGTCGTCAGTGTGAGTGAGTTGCACCCACCTTGCAAAGTGTGGAAGCCGCGTTAATACGTCGAACAGCTGTTCACCAGGGTCTGTTCTTCGGATTGTATTAGCAGTCTTGTCAGATAGGACATAATAATTGTGTTCCATTGCTTCGTCAATAACTCGGAGGCGTAGGGCCAAATTCGTGAAATGATCCGTATAACTGCCAATGCCAAGATTGGTATCGAAAATATAGTCAAGATCACAGTGTTTCACCTCGCCATTTTTCAAAACCTCTGAATACAGATTCTCCGAAAGTGGCGCAGGATCGTTTATTCGGTAAATACAGAGCATGTTGATATAGGCACGTCGTTCAACCAGGGTCTTTTCTTTTCTGACTTCCTCGGACCGTCGCTGACTTAGTACATTCACCCAAAGCCAAGGTCGTTTTAGGGGACCTCAAGACCAGTAAATAGGACAAGATATTAGTCGCTATTCTGGGGCTCGCATCACCGCGATGTACTCGTCCGCCATGGTCTTCCCCTGCCGGTTCTCAAGTGGCATAGTTTTAAATTGGATATGTCGTGGGACTTCTGCCTCGAATGAATATTCTCGATCCTCGCAGAGCTCTCGCGTGATTTGATGCATCGGGATGAGGTGCTCACTCATATACTCCTGGTCATGGTCTATTTAACATGACTGGGCCAGAACGGGCGTTTGAACGGATGCTGAAGTCGGATCTGGCTACCGTGTGTTAACTAAATTATGACCAGAAATATAGGGCGACAGGCGACCACCCATGCTACTTGTTTCCCAGGCTTCGTGATTGTGGCTACTTCCTCGATCACCTGCACGATGGCTTCGAAAAATGCGAGGGCGTCTTCACTTCGTCCATCTATTTTACGAAGCGATTCAACAGTGTCGTGAAGTGATGGGGACTCAGCCTCAAGTTCTGTGAGAGAAACGGAACTGCTGTCAGCACCACCAAGGCCTCTCGAATCGACAGTTGTCATTTCATCGAAGTCTCGGTACTTCACAGAGCTTGCAAGTTAAAATAGTCCGCTTGCTAAATTGTGTCTAGAAAAGTAAAGAAATCGGACAGTAAAATCCACGAAGATCAATTTCTTAACTCTCTCGTCAATACGATCGAAGCGAAGACTCGCCTCACCAGAATACGGTCCTGTACCACCTCCGAGAGAGATTCGACGTAGAGTCGGTCGAACGAATCGGCAACACGCTGCTTCAGAAGGATGTCCTCGACAATCTTCCGAGCAGGTGGAAGTCGTGACTGACCTCCACCTGCGGCCCTACTACGGTGACGAAGACGGGACAGACGGCCTCTACTGCAGCGAGGCCAAAGCAGGACCGCGTTTCACGCCTACGCCACGCTCTACACACGCGTGAACAACAAGTGCTACACCTTGGCGGTGCGCCGTCTCACCGACGGCGATACCGCCAGCGACGTCCTCGCTGAGTTCCTTGGACTGCCCAATAACTTCGACTTCGATGTCAAGGCGGTCTCTCTCGACGGCGGCTTCTACGACGGGAAGTGCCTCACGTTGCACCAGACGCACAATTTCGCATACATCGTTCCGGTCATCAAGTGGGGGAGCAAGATCAAGAGCGAACTCACCCAGGGGTGGAGTCGTGAGATCTCTCACGATCTCACGACGTCTTATGGCGAGCACGAGTGGCCCGTCGAATTCCCGGTGATGATCGACTATACCTACAAGAACGGTCGATAAAGCGAACACGGGGTGGCACGTCACGGTTACGCCGTGGACGCACCGTTCGTTGATGAAGGTCGACAAGCTCGATCCCACTACAGCAAACGGTTCGGGATCGAAGCGAGCTATCGTCTCTCCAAGCCAACGATCATCTCGACGACGCAAGATCCGGCGAGACAGCTGTTGTTCGTCGTCCTCAGCCTACTAATTCAGAACGTCTGGCGGTACTTGCACTGGGAGTACGTGGCGACGCCTCGCCGAGGCGGGCGTCGCCTCTGGTGATGGCCCTTCGAAGAGTTCGTTGACATGGTGACTCAAGCAGCGGGGACGGCCCTCGCGGTGCGTCGGACCGTCCCCGCGAATCGGCCACCGGATGATCGATTCCACCGGTAATCGGTGACCGAAGGTGCCTTATC
>LFCJ01001170.1_pt1 | contig 17906 bp, 28 predicted proteins | sample 643141 | NCBI WGS metagenome assembly LFCJ01 (sample SAMN03766243, study PRJNA286221) | soda lake metagenome | biome: soda lake; feature: Kulunda steppe; material: water; isolation source: sample B1-Br-g2 brine of Lake Bitter-1 | place: Russia: Kulunda steppe | collected 2010-07
GTGTGTGCGCGCGCCACTTGTTACAGTACACACAAGCCTGTGCTGATTGTGCGTGTGATTGTGTGTGCATGTGCTTGCACAAGGCATCATGTCAGCATGCATGTCCCAATTGGATCCTGTCCATATGCCCCAGTTCTGTCATAACATTTATCACAGTCTCTATGGGTAATGATGCATGTGTTTATGTCTGTCATAACATTTCTCTCTGTCATAGAGACTCTATGTCTCTATTTTTGATGGAGGCTGAATATGGAATGTATAATCGGTGATCAGAACTTGGTGAACACATTGCATTTGCACAATACATTTGCAAGGGCCTGTGCGTGAAGTCCCATGCTGCCAACTGCTTTGCAACTTGTAGGAGTGGCAGAACTGCGCCTTCAACGGCTCAAGCAGTCCCCAGAAGAGCTGCAGGAGCAGCTTGCAGGTCTTGAACCCTACGCCATGACAGTGAAGCAGTATCTGGCTGCCCAAGGTGAATTTCTCATTGTGCCCTTGTACACAGCGAATCTGAGCAAGGCCTTTGTTTACCACCTGAAGAGGCAAAGATTTTTGCAGACTGGGCTCAAGGTAGCCCATGTGCTTGCCTAATGGGTGCAAGGGCTACTCTTCTTAGCTACTGAAGTTGTTCAATAAACTACATTGGTTGCATGTCTTTCGCCTACGAGCTGTGCATCAAATCACGGCAGTGCAGAACAGTGCTAGTTGTGCTTCCAACTATTTACACCAGCAAGCCCTTGTATGCTGCTCGTGCATTGCATGTGGGCCCTTCCAGGTGAAAGCTCTGGTCGTGTGTCGCAGTTGCCTGCGTCTTAGGTGTGGAAGAACTGCAGCATCTCTGTTAGTGCCACAATCCTGCCTGCATGACCGGCGGGCGAGCCATGCAGCCGCTAGCTCATGCCCGTGTTTGCTATGGCTGTGCTGCTCTCCATAGGTGCTACCCGTCCAGCAGGAGGCAAGGCCCGTGGCCGCGGAGTAAAGAAGAGTGCTGAGCGTGAACTGCTGGATGCTTACTCTCAGGTGTTTGACCGAGCCAATCCCTGCCACGATAGGCATGTATCCCTGCTTTATTGATGGTTTCATTCTGTGCCTCAATTGCCTGCTCCTGGTTTGCGTGCAAAAGCTCGTTTTCTAAAGGATTGGCCGTAGGTTCTTGCTCCTGGCGGTCCTCTGCTTTAGAATGAGGTGTTTCAAGACTTACCATGATCTGCCGTTGTCTCTGGATATCTTCTTCTTCTTCTGAGCACGTCTCACTGTGCTGTCCCAGCTGACATGCATAAGCAACCTTTTCTTATGAGTGCGCGCTTTTACAATTGTTTGACATTGCTTGTTCAGGCCATGCAATTTCGCCAACGTCTTTGTGTGCTGGCCCTTGAAACGCAGGTTTTTGCGTTGGCCTTGGATTTAGAGCTGCAAGAGGAATGGGAAGAGAGTGAGGGGAGGCTGAGGACATGGAGCAGGTGGCACTCCTCCCTGCCTTCAATGACAAGAGTGATAGAGCAGCCACCTGTCTATGCTCCTGGCCTGTTTGGGCCTTGATCATGCACATGCAAACAGACAATGCTCTATCTCTTTGATCTCAGGGCACGCCTAGAGGCTGAAGGGCTGGGCCTGTTTGAGCTGTGTGCCTCTCCAGATACGCAGCTGTTCAAGGACACCATCATAAAACTGTATCTGCCCAACCGCATACTTCCTAACCACCAATTTTCGCAGGTGCGGCTGTGGGAACTTGCAAGAACGCCCAAACCAATTTGTATAACGTGTGTCCCATGGCTTTCATGCAGCTTGCTGTGCACATGCATTGTGCAAGCAACCTTGTGGGACAAACACCTTTAATCATGAAGGATGGTGCTCAAGTTGATAAATGCCTCTCCCTGTCTTGGAATTGCATGCTTTGTATTGCAGGGTGACATTGTCCTCCTGTCCCAGACTGGGAATGCTGTCTTAAAAAAGACAAGCAGTGGAAGGCAGGCAGTCCGCGGGGCAAAGAATGTAGTCAGCCCCATTAACATGGACAATGCATATGAGGTATAGGATGAATGCACCCCTCGTTCGGGACACATGGGTAGATGAAAATGCTGGGATGGCTTCAAGTCCACCCTGGGCTGTGGACAATGGCTTGGAAAGTACATTTTATCTGTGAAATTCACGACCTTGCCCAATAATTTTGTCGTGCGCGCATGAGTATGTGTGTCACACAATGTCACACAGTGTCACACAGTGTGTATGTGTCCATGCACGTGCCTGCGCGCATGAGTGTGTGTGTGTGTGCACATGTGTTGTGTGCTGGGTATGCGGATGTATGCGCAAGTACTCGTCAGTATGTCTTGCTACTTTGTCTGCCCTTTTGTAGCATCACCTTTCGTGGCTGATGCAAGTGATAAGCAAGAGAGTCTTGATCAAACCCAACACGCTGCACCAATGTGGACATTCAGCCACAAGAAACCACCAGCAATTTTGGACTGCAATGATTCTATGCAACAAGATGCACCCTGCATTGCTCTTTGCCGTGCTCGTGCACCGGCACGCTCAAGCGCCTCAAGATAAATGTGCAACGTGTGCTTGAACCAGTCCTCCTTCGCACATAGCAGCCAATGTAAGAAGCTGTCCATGCTGTGCACTCCCTCATGCACGCTCAGAGGCCCATGGATGACTGGCTCTTGTCCTTGCAGGCCGTGGTGGTGGACTACACCGCGCGCTGGCTGCGCGTAGCCTTGCCTTCCAGCCTGGCACCTGCCGTTAGAGGCTCCGGGTGGAGGATGGACATGTAAGACGGCTGGGTCTTGTAAAAACCCTCTCTCAGCTTAAGCAAGTCACAGGTCCGACAGGCTTCAGCAAAGCTACCCTGTTTGGGCAGGTACTGGTGTGACACCCTGACCTTGCCTTGCAAATGGGGTCGTGTGTTTAATCTCCTAGTCCTGCATTCCAAAGCCAGTTCCATACATCCTGTATGCAGCTGGGAGGACCTGCTTCAGCATCTTTCAGGGTGTAGTAGTAACAGAGAGCAGGATCCAGTGTGTGCCGCGTGTGACACCAGCCAATCATCCAGCTGTTGCTCAAAGCTACCCTGCCGGCCCGCACCTGGTCCACATGGCTCCATTCATGCCCAGCTTGGCTACAGCGGATGAGCCCAGGCATCGACTGTGGACAAGCAAGATGGCTCAAGGCAGGGGTTGCTCCGGATGAGCAGCATCATGGCGCGCACCCCAGGCTTCCTCACACCTGCCATGCTCTTGCCCAGCGCGCACACGCACACACATACACGCGCTGACGCACGCACGCTTGCCACGCCCGCGCGTGCCGTGCACAGGTACGCTAACACCGTCGGATACGAGCGGGGCCTGGCAGCAGTCCAGCGCTTTGCCCAGGGCCCCGCACTGGACGCGCCTGAGAGCGGCGTCGGCGCTGCGGCTGCAGCTGCGGTGGGGGCGCCCGCTAAGGCCCAAGCCGCTCAGGACCTGTGGTGCCTTTTGTCCGGGGCGCTGCCTGCTGGTGGGTGAGAAGGCGCAGCGCTGGGTGGCCTGCTGAGATATGGGGGCTCAGGGCGAGGGTTGGGCTGAGGGGGGTATGGCTGTTGGGCAATGTTTGCCTGGCGCAGTGGGTGGCACGTGGCTGCTGATGCGGGGAGGGAGGGGTACGTTCGGGCTCTGGCCGCCCGCTGCCGTGCTTAGTGCTGGGTGTCGTAGGAGCAGAGGCGGGCTGGTGCCTTCGCGATGTGGAGGGAATCCATGCGCCCCGGCGGCACGCGTCCGAGCTGCATGGGGCTTTGCTTCAGGGGGGACACACTTGGGACACCGCAGCCAACCCAACTGGAACCGCAAACGCGCAGGCTTCAACGCTGGGGCTGACAAGGGCAGCAAGATGGAAGCGCTCGCCTGCCAGTCAGCCCCATGGACCCGTGGCAATGAGGGCCGGTAAGAGCAGATGACTGCGTGAGCACCTGATGGGACAAATGTCAACTCCGAGGACCACAGTGTTGTGGACAGTGGCACCCTGGAACCATTTGTGATGCCTTGTACTCTTTGAGAGTTGGTGCAGAGTCATGTTTGGGAGTGGCTAGCGCGCTGTTGCGCGTGTATTGATGCGGAGGTCACACCAGGCTCCGCCCGGGGCCTGCAACCGCACCCCTGTGCTCATGGCTGCTTTTGCAAACGCACGTGTAATGAGCCCGCGGGTGGGACTGCAGCTGCAGGGCGAGGCAGCATTACCCGAGTGCCCAGGTGGGACGGCAGCTGCAGCCGCCGTCCCCGGCTGGCAGCAGGGCAGGATGGGCGCACCAGCGCCTGTGCTTTTGATTGGCCACAGGACGCTGTGAGCTACAGATGAGCAGGCTCACTTCCAGCAGGGCCCAGCACACCCTGCGTGTGGTTGCTGCGCGGCTGTGCAGACAACGCCTGAAAGCGGCGCGCCAGGCGGCGGAGCAGCTGGCCCAGGGGCGGACGGACTCCCTGGCAAGGGGCGCTGATGCGGTGCGCAAAAGGGCAGCCAAACGCACGCCTACCGGCCTAGTAGTCCTTGCACAGGGCACAGAGCTAGCTGGTGAACAGCCCAGGAATGAAGTGCTGCCACTACCGTCACAGATGCCGCAGCTGGCATCCTCAGAGCAGCAGCAGCAGCAGCAGCAGCAGCAGGGAGGGGCTGCAGGCTTGAATGCGTCACAGGTGGGTGTGCCGAAAGCTTTGCTTCTGCCCGCTGCAGCGTGACCCGCGCATGCATGCTTTGTGCGTTGGCATGCATGCACATGCACAATCCACAAATGTGACTGACATGGGTGCACGCATACATACATGCCTGCACATGTGCCTGCAAGCGTGTACTTTGTACTGATGCCTTGTTGAGGGTGCCTGCCTGCATCGCCTGCCTACACCAACTGGAAGCATTTGGTTCAGATTAAGTTGCCCAACAAGGCGTCAGTGCGAAATATGTGCATGTGCATGTGCATGCTGTCTCTGCATGGGCCCCTCACACAGCCTCCTGCACAGAGCAGCTCTGGCTTTGTGTGTGTCATCCACCACACCTCATGGCACGCATGCCCAGCCACGCAGCGCGTGTCACCCACCATGCACAGCAGACGTGCCAACCCATGCAGCTTTCAACTCATCTCACCTATTTCTGTTATCGGTCTCATCCTCAGGAGCTCATTTAAGTAGGGATGGGTAAATCAGGTTTGGCAAACCCTTGTCTGAAGAGCCTCTTATAGCCTATTTGAGCCTCTACAGGGCCTCTCTGGCATATCGATCAGACCCTATTCGCCCATCCCTACATACAAGGGTCAGCTTTACCTTTTAAGAGATCCAGATCAGAAAGACCCAACCTGTGCCGCACTGTGGAGGCGCAGGGCAGGCTGCGTCAAACCACCTTGGCCAACACACTGCTGCACACACAGTGGGCGTGCTGCATTAAAGCACCCACGGGTATTGTTGGGGGAATCTATGGCGCCGTGCGTCTCATTTGAGCAGAGGTGCTAGGTTGCAGGGGCACGCGCAAGTGGCGCGCAATGCCCTCTGCCGCACATGCGCCCGCTGCATTTCAGGCGCAGCGCTTGCCACCCCACCTGGCATGCTTGCATGCGTCACCACAGGCCAGCGCCGTACACGCAAGCCTTGGACGGGTGCTGTCGCTGTGGCAAGGTCCGCCGGGTTCAGGGAAGACGCGCACGCTGCTGAGGTGCGTGTGAGGCCGCGTGCGCACCTTACATGCCCCATGCCCCACAGGCTGCAGCGTGCCAGTGCAGGCGCTCGAGAAGGTGCACGCAAGCTGCTGCACGAAAGTGCTGGCGTGCAAGTGCAGGCGCGCAGGCGGCTGCACGGCAGTGCTGGTGCTCAAAAGCATGTGCTCACTGTCCTTGCATGCTTAACTAAAGGCCGGCAGTGTGGAACATCGAACTGATTGATGCATTGCGGCAAATTGTCAGGAGCCTTAGTTTGGGGAGTAGATGGGTGGCAGGCAGCAGCCGAAAGTTTACAGTTTTGGGGCCAGACATCCGACTTTTGAGGCCCTGTGGGAAATTTTGGTTAGTGGCCCCATATGGAAAGTTATGGTTTGGGACTGGGGCCCCAAAGCCAACCTCTGGAGCATAGAGGCAGTTGCTTTGAGTGCACAGCATGGCTACCTGCATATGGTCAAAGGGGCAAACTCAAGACCCCGGATCTCCTGTGTCTACCAGGTAATGAAGGAACCTTGAGCTCATCAGTCACGTTTCAGCGGCCTCACATGCAGCTGTTGCGCAGCGCAATCACGCAGAGCTGTTGCACAGCATCTTGCCGTCAAGCGACCACTGACAACTATGGAAAGCATGCCATGCCAATCAAAAAAAAGCGGCATACCACAAGAGAACAATACTCTGCATGCACAAGCATTGGCCTTCATCGTCTTGCACCTGCAGGCTCATCACTGCAGCTGTATCAGCAATGCCCAAGCAAAAGCAGGTGAGGGAGTGAACAGGCTGCACCGATGATACATGTTTGGACAAGGCTTTTGGGAAATTGGAAAGCATGCTGCTTTTCACATGTGCCTCGTCCTCCTGGCTGTTTGCATGGGCTCCTATGTGGAACATCCCCTTGCCTTCTGACCATGATCAAATCCCTTGCGTACCTCCCCCTCTCTCCATTTTCATCACGGTGTCCGTGCACATGTCAATTCCTCAAAAGGCATTTAACGCACACAAAAATGGCTGACAAGCAGGCATGGCGTGGAAGGGTCACATGGGCTGCCGGTGCGCTTCTTTTGGGCAGGGCACGATTTTGCAAAGGCTAGGCACTTTGTCCACAGCACATGCTGCACATTGGTCAACAGCATGCATCTGAACATTTCACACTCATGATGCACAGCACCGATACACTCAGCTGCAGTACGCGCTACGCATCCGCATGTCCATGCAGCCCATGCAGTCACTGTCCAGGTTGCCTGCCAAATCAATGGTTACATCGATAGTGTGTCTGTGCGTCTTTGACTGTGCAGGTGCTTGCTACATCAGCTAGCAATGTGGCCGTTGACAACATGGTGGCTGGGCTTCTCGAGATGGGGGTGGATGTTGTCAGAATGGGGCAACCCGTCAAGGTAGGTGGGCACACACATTTAAGAACTATGCAGCTCCTTCAAACACTAGGCTGTCAAACACTAGGCAGTCAAGATGGGTGGGCACACGCTTTTTTGAACATTGCAGGCTCCTTCAGACATTTGGCTGTCAGGCGGATGCCTTTTTAACACTAGGCTCAGGCAGGCAAGACACAAATGGCCCAGGCACAATGAATGGTTGTACCCATTCAGAGCATCAACTCTACCATGTTCTGCACCAAATAGATCAGGTTCAGTCCAGGGGGGCTCAAGTGATGGGTCACAAGCAAATTTTCGGATATTCCAAGGTTGGAGCATGCGTGTCTCATTGAAAGCGTACATGATGGGATGACATCAATTCTGACAACCTTGTTTCTGCACAGGTGCCCTTTGTGATGGCTGCCTGACACCTGATGCACTTTGGAAGTCAGGACAGAGTCGTTTGAGAGTGGTCGGCACGCTGCCGTGTGCATCAATGCTGAGCCATTGATACCAATGTGTCACTCATGCACACAGTGTGCTTGTTAGTCTAGTGATGCTCCTGAAGGAAATCAAGCAAGTACCCCCCACGCACATTTATGCATGATGAGGTGCTTTTGGGTGTGCAGGAGGAGCCACTCATGCATACATTGCATGTGCGTGGACATTTCAGGTCGGCGCATCCCTTCGGGCTTGCAGCCTGGAGGCACGGATTGCAGCCACGCCTGCTGGCAAGGCAGCTCAGAAGCTGCGACAGCGCGCGGCATCAAGTGCTGGGTCGGAAGCGTGGCTGGCTGTGCAAGAGGTGAGGCCCATGCGGAGGGACCTGTGCTCTGCGCTAGCAATGACGTGCACAGATTGGCTGGCTGGCCGGTCCAATGTCTGGGACAAGAGGCAAGGCACCACACCGCTAGGCACAGGGAAGGGTGGGGGCGTGGTCTGTTGTGGTCTGTTGTGGTCTGTTGTGGTCCGCTGTGGTCTGTTGTGGTCTGCTGTGGTCTGTTGTGGTCTGTTGTGGTCTGTTGTGGTCTGTTGTGGTCTGTTGTGGTCCGCTGTGGTCTGTTGTGGTCTGTTGTGGTCTGTTGTGGTCTGTTGTGGTCTGTTGTGGTCGGCTGTGGTCTGTTGTGGTCTGTTGTGGTCTGTTGCGGTCTGTTGTGGTCTGTTGTGGTCTGTTGTGGTCCGCTGTGGTCTGTTGTGGTCCGTTGTGGTCTGTTGTGGTCTGTTGTGGTCGGCTGTGGTCTGTTGTGGTCTGTTGTGGTCTGTTGTGGTCTGTTGTGGTCTGCTGCAGACACCAAAGATGCCCAAGCCATCCTTGCCCCAGGGCGTGGTGTGCCACCTTCCGGATTCTCGCATCGTGTCGCCTAAAAAGCTGCTACTAGCCTCGACTTTGTCTCTAAGCATGATCATCTTATAAGCTGCTACTAGCCTCCACTTCATCGTGGATGCGCCAAAACACCTGCATGGCCCACAGGGGCAAGTAAAATGGGCAGCATGTGCTCCACTTCATCTTCATGTACTCACACAGGCGCTCAGGCTTGAGGAGGAAGCTGCCAGGGCAGTGCTTTTTAGCTGCCAAGTAGTGGCATGCACCTGCATAGGGGCGGGTGACCCAAGGCTGCAGGTGGGACATACTCTGCATTTGTGCCCCTGTCACAGTGTGACTTATGATGTAAGCTTGGGAAGTTTGTGCTCACGTACGTGCTGCTTGACAAATTGTGCCTGCATCAGTGCACAAGCTCATGGCATGCTGTGAAGCAGATATTATGTGCTGATGCCCTGTCAGAATGGATTGGTGAGGATTGGGTTCCATGCTTGACCATGCATGCGCACTCATGCATCATCTGTTCGCACGGCAAGATGGCAGCAGCACCATGCTCTTTTACAAGCAGTGGAGCAGTGAGGCCGTGAGGCAGTGAGGCCGCGAGGCAGTGAAGCAGCGAGGACGTGAGGACGTAAGGCAGCGAACCTGCCATGCCCAAATGCCAGACACACCCACGCATGGCATTATCCTCTGACAGAAAGGGCATTCACCGCCATACTACTGGGGAACATCCTGAGGCAAAGGGTCGGCGACCGTACACCTCTTCACAGCTGGGCACTTGTCAGGTGACTGAAGATCAGTGTCCATGGCCGGGCCCCTGCCAAGGGGCAGCAGGCTAGTAACAGCACGCCCCTTCACTGCCAGGCGCTTGCTAAGGGGTATCAGGCCAGTGACAGCACGCCCCTTCACTGCCAGGCGCTTGCCTAGGGGCAGCAGGCCAGTGACAGCACGCCCCTTCCCAGCTGGACGTTTGTCCTGAGGCAAAGGGGCAGCAACACTTTCTTGGGAGCTGAGGGCCGCATGGACAGATCATCATAAGGCGGCAACTCCAAGGCGGACTGGGGCAAGAGCGCACTTGCGCATGCCCCCTCCCCCCCCCAACCGCGCGACGCCCTCTCTCTACGGAGTGAGCCTCTGCGGCCTGTGCTTGATATGCCTCTCGAAACCTTGCCAGTGCACGCTGTGCAGCCTCACAAGCCTCAGGCTCACCAGCCTCAGCACGCAGCTCAGCCTCAGCATGCAGCTCAACCTCAGCACGCAGCTCAGCCTCACCCGCGCATGTCCATGTGTCATGACTGCGTGCACACCCCACTGCGTGGGGCTGCAGGGTCACACATTCCCACTGTGCGTGCTTGACGAGGCCACACAAGCAACAGAGCCCGCCTGCCTGGTCCCCATAATGATGGGCAAGGTGTGGACTGTGTGACTATGGTGCATGGCACCTTGAAACTACTGCAAATGGGTGCCCATTGCATTTTGGCGCACAGCGAGTGTCATGTCAGCTGCATGCTTGCTTTGGAGTTTGGATGCAGTTTGACAGCAAAGTTTCAAAAGCCTTAGCCCCTCTCCGTTCCTGACATGCGGTGTTGCATGCGCGCACAACACACGGCCACGTCACGCGCGCAAAGGCAAACATGCACACATGTTGTCGCGCGGTTGACACATGACCAGTGATGGGCGCAATCAATAGGCGCGATTGGTGATCGACCATCTGTGCGGTGTTCAGGTTGAGTCCCTTTTGCTTGTCGGGGACCCCCAGCAGCTGCCACCCACTGTGCGGTCCCACAGCGCGGAGAAGCTGGGCCTGGGAACATCACTGTTTTTGAGGCTGCAGAGCATGGGGCTCAAGCCCATGCTGCTGGACACACAGTACAGGTGGGGTGGGGCTCAGGCTGTGCAGCCTGTGGTGCAGGGATGCAAAGCCCACAGCCCGGCTTGTGTGGCCCACGGCACAGCGAGAGCTGAGGCCCGTAGCGCAGGGAGTGCTGAGGCCAGCAGCGCAGGGAGTGCTGGGGCAGGAAGTGCAGGGACTGCTGGGGCTTGAGCTGCTGACGTGCGTTTTGTACAGGGATGATGCTCAGATCGACAGAAAGGGGATCCACACCAAGATCCTGCAGGCTGCAAGCTTGCACCAAGCTGGGAAGTGCATGGGCTGGTTGGGAGGTGCACCGGCTCAATTACACACTGGTGCCGAGCGCTGATTTGCACCACCCAAGTTGCCCAACTTCCACGCTGCTTGCCCCTCCTGCTGTAAGAATCCTGCAGTATTGGCAGGACATCCCATTGTTAGTAATGGCAGGACATATCCCATTGTTAGTAATGGCAGGACGTCTCCCATTGTTAGTAATGGCAGGACATCTCCCATTGTTAGTAATGGCAGGACGTCTCCCATTGTTAGTAATGGCAGGACGTCTCCCATTGTTAGTAATGGCAGGACATCTCCCATTGTTAGTTATGGCAGGACATATCCCATTGTTAGTAATGGCAGGACATATCCCATTGTTAGTAATGGCAGGACATATCCCATTGTTAGTAATGGCAGGACATATCCCATTGTTGCGCCCGGCACCCACTTGCCAGCTCAAGCCTAAGATGACATACAGAATGGCACACGCTCAACAACACTTCAAGACGAGTCATTTTTGCTGTAAGCATCTGAGATCCTGACGGCTGCTCTAGCTCTCTAGAAGCCTGCCAGTCATTTGATCTGTGATGTAGCTGGTTGGATGGCAGTCCCTGGTGCTGGTCATTCATCTTCTCATCATGTGCGGCTCCTGCTGCTTACAACGTAGGATGCACCCACGCATCTGTGAGTTCCCCTCCAAGGTCTTCTACCAGGGCCGCCTCATGTCGCACCCAACCCCCCAAGACCGCCCCGTGGTGCCTGGCTTCTCCTGGCCCAATCCAAAGGTACACAGCACCGCAGGCAGCCTCCCTGCTGGCTCCGGTGCCACTTGGCCTGCTTCATGTCCACTCATCCTACGCCACTTGGCGCCCAGGTCCCGCCCTCGGTTGCAGGACTGGATGCAGCCCGGCCTGCACGCAACCTGACAATTGCCCTTGCACACGCTGCTTGTGCACAGTTGGAAATGTACAAGCATGCATGATATCAAGATATATGATGAAAGCACACAACAGGCACAGCACAATGTGCACATGCACGCACTAGTTACAGCCTCTCTGCCAACGCAGGAATTTATTGAACTGCTTGCAGCTGCTCTGCGCTTAAATGCATGAGCAGGTACATGTGCAAGGCATGATATTCAGAGAAGCAGGCGCTGATGACATGCGCGCGCACCTGAGCTGCCAAAACTATTGCTGAGCCTGAGCAGGAAGTTCAGTGGGGGCTGTGACATGTCCGGTTTGGCCGGAACTACTTTTGGAAAACTTCTTGCTGGAAACTTCCTGCTGGAAAACTTCTTGCAGTGCCAGATGTTTCCGGTTTGACCCTAAGAAAAAAGCCTGGCCGGGGCCGCAGCAAGTGATCCGCTGTGGGTATCATCTCAGAGATAAAAAGTACTTGTGACCTTGCCTGTGGCTCCCATAATAGGGGGATTCCTTGGTCACATGGATGTCTTATGTTCTCAAGCACAGCGTTAAGCATGTTACTTTGCAATAACCATGAGTTAGGTGCATGGCTGCTACAGCTCGGAGCATGGTGTGCAAAATTTATCAAGCCGTCGCTCCATCCTTACAATTGATTTATTCATTTTAATTTGCAAAAGGCTGTATGGCAGCCTTTCATTCAGTCTTATCAGTGGACATAGGCTGTTGCGGATGGGTGGAATTTGTGCTATAATTCCACCTCACAGATTGTCAAATTTCTCTGCCATACGTGCCTCATCCATTTTTCCTTCCTCTACAACAGCACCTTTTGCAGTGACCTCTCAAAAAATCAGCGAAGCCCTAAACTCTGCGGGTTAAGCTATGTATACATAGGTTATGGAACCTTACCTAAAAGAAATTTATTTGCCTCTCCTTCCATCTATCTCAGATGGATTTAGAAAGATCATCACCATTGCTGAACCATGCACAAGGATTGTAAGATCCTTCGCCATCTTCATCATCGGAGTTGAAGTCCAATTTCTTTTCCCCGACATCAAATCTGTTGCAAGAAGATCCAACTCAATATCGCTCACATGTTTAGGGAACATGCGCAATTTCAAATCTTCTTTGTCACTCCTTAAATCCAGGGGGACAAAAGAGTGGGCTAGGTGACATATTCAAAACAGTCAATTCCTTGCCCACTTGCAAGCATTTCACCCAGGACAACGATTATAATTGTCATCCTTCTGGATGACCAGTTCTTCACGATGCTGTGCAAGCCCTTTCAGTTCCTTCTTGGCTGGAAAGTGGCCCTCAGCATGCGTCATACTGTGTGGTTTTTAATTCATGCATGCTGCTACCCTTACAGGTTGTCCCTTGGCTGTCCAGGGCAGCCTGAATCAGCCTGTCGTCTGGGACTTGCAAACTGTTGGGTTGTCCATGACAAATGCATTTGCTAGTCGCACCTGGCTCTATGAAGGTGCATTTTAGTGGGTTCTTGTCTGACCAGGGCTTTCCCCAAACCAATGGCCTGGACCGAAGAGGAGATTAGGCAAATGACTGTGTCTATCTTCTTCCTTGCCCACACACACACTCTGACTAGGGGTGGGAGCAGGCGGGAGTGGGAGCAGGGGAAGGAATTGCAAACCCCATCAGCCAGGCGGTTGATGGGATGAAGATTGTCAAGCCAGACAATGCAGCAGCATTGCCTGCCCTCTTTATCGGATGACTTGCTGAGAGCCCAAGCTATCCGTGTAGGAGGCAGTTTGGGCAGAGCCAGCTTCCCTTGCGCCCTCCTTATTATTAACTTAAATGTGCAATTTGGGAGCCAAATTTCAATCTCTCCGGACGCTCGGAAGGGGAAATTAATCAAATTGCCGGTCAACCTGGATCAGCTTTGGCCCTGGCCTCTGGCGAGGGCCAAAGCTTAATATTCCCGGGTCCCGGCGAGTCTTAACCTCCCTGCTGTGCCTTTAGGTGCCTGTATGCTTCATACCAGTAACTGGAGGTCAAGAGGAGCGGACGGGCAGCACTGGTGACCTGTCTGGGCACTCTCTTCGGAATTGTGCAGAGGCGCAGAAGGTGCTGTTGCTTTGCACCCGTGCGTGCCTGTCTTGTTGACTTACATGCCTCAAGTTCCAGAACCTCTTTGTTGTCAAAGCTACGCATCCAGCGCCTCATTGATACGCATGCAGCTGAATCCCCATCTGCTTCCATGCTGCAATTCTCATTGCTCTCAGCTGCTATCATGCTGCACATTCATTGACAGCATCACAACATGTCCTGACTTGCGTTTGTAAATAGTGTACAACAGCGTGAATGCCGCTTGATAAGCTAGAGCAATTGCAATTATTCATACTAGGCTATACCTTAAAAGATGTTGGCTTTATTGCGTTGGCATGCCTTGCTGCTGACCCCTCGCTTGCCCATGCAAGTGCTCAGGGTTTTGGGTTGACAATATCACCTGCCTTTGCCTCTCCAGCTGCTGCTGTTGGTGAGGCCCAGCTTTCACGAGCCACCCCTAGGCTGATGTTGGCCTTTGTCACCCTTGATTCAGAGCTGGGGCGAGGCATTTCACTGAAAGTTAAAAAATCCTAACCACATTCCTCCCTGCCTTCCCTTTAGGTGCTTGATGCTGTGCAGCAGCTGCTTGCTGGAGGGGGGTTACCCAAAGGAGTGGAAGACATTGGTGTGATCAGCCCATACCAGGTGCGCAGTGGAAAGACATTGGTGTGATCAGCCCATACCAGGTGCGCAGTGGAATACATAGGTGTGTGCAGCCCATACCAGGTGCGCAGTGGAATACATAGGTGTGTGCAGCCCATACCAGGTGCGCATCGGAAAGGCATTGTTGTGAGCAGCCCATACCAGATGCGCAGTGGAAAGACATTGGTGTGAACAGCCCATACCAGGTGCGCAGTGGAATACATTGGTGTGATCAGCCTATACCAGGTGCGCAGTGTCCTACCTAATGCTTAAAAGGCAGACTGTAGAGCTTGTGTGAAGGCTTCTAAGTATGGGGTTGGCGCACTATGTGACCATATGATAAGCCCCAGTCCTGAGTGCGCTAAGGGCGCCGTATTGGTTGATCTTGCATGACCCATTCTCCAAGGTGCACCGAAAGCAGCTATAATGCAATCTATGATGCTATGATCGGAGGTGTCGTGTAAACGTCTGGAAGGTAGGGAGCTGGGAACAGGCACACCTGCTGTCCTCCGCCTATTGTACGTGGTTGAAAGGGCTGGGTCTGGTAGCTGCAGCAACGCTCCCTGCCATCCTTCCACCTAGTATGTTGCCTGCCTGCACTGCCCTCAGGGCCAAGTCAGGTACCTGCAGAAAATCATGGGACCCCTCCAACCCATTGCCAAGCCCAGGAGGAGGAGCGACAGCGTGGATGCAGCAGGAGATGGTGCGTATGCCAGTCATCACCTTAAAGGCAGCACAGGCACCTTGAGCTTGATAGGTCAGGCAAGCATGCCTGGTCCGAATGCCTGCATGTGCCAGGCAGGTATGACTCATCCACCTGCCCTGCACAGGCACTTTGCCTGGAATGTAGCTCTCTCCATGCATGCTTTAGCTTTGCCTGGCCCCTGGTGGAGGGGTTGCATGGTGCCTTGGCCCTTTGGGTGGCCACTCGTCGTTGTGTGTTGGGAGTGTGTTCACTGCCTATGCAGTATGAATGTATTTTGTTTATTCTATAGCTTTGCCTGGCCCGATACACCTCTGAGTGCCATATATGCCTAACGAATGTCCATTAGTCGCTGCATGCTGCCAGGGATGGTCACCAAAGCAACCGGGCCCTCTGCAAAACCAAATGGCTTCTGGCATGTGTGCGGGTGTGCTTGGCCTTCCGCTTGCAGTGCTGCTGGGATACCTGTAGCTTGCATGTAAGATTTAAGCTCCTGTCCCCTTAGGACTGCACATTCGACTTTGGATGTGCCATTACATGCACCCATCACTGTGCTAGTCCTGCCAACTTGCTTCAATTCTTGGTTGCATCAACCAATGCTCAGCCCCCCTCGTACAACTCATCCACAGACATACCCTCTCAAGCCCTGGACGAATCCCAGCTCAGTGATTCTGCGGGCCTCCTGGAAGTGAAATCAGTTGACGGCTTCCAGGTAATGGCATACTTCTCAGCTCATGCTCATTCGCATGTTCGCCCCAGCATGCTGCACTGCAAGGGCGGGTATGCACAATGCAGGTGCCGACTATCTCGCATTGAGGGTGCATTATGAGCTTGGAAGGCCCACACAGGTGCTTGGCTTTGTGTGCGTGCAGGGTCGTGAAAAGGAGGTGATCGTGCTCAGCACCGTCCGAAGTAATGCTGCTGGATCCGTGGGCTTCCTTTCAGACTTCAGGTAAGGCCCACTTTGTCTGGCACAAACTTCAATGCTGTAGGACTCTGTTTGGCGGATTGCCTGCACAGCATGAAGTGTCTTGGGCAGACTAGCAATTTGCCAACATTGTGCACCTCAGTCACACAGCTGCCAAGGAATATGAAGAGAGTTACTTTCAAAGGTTGTGTCATCCATGCACAAGTCAAACATGTTCCTAATCGTGCTCAACCTTTTTTTGCAACATACTTCGACTTGGCTCCTTTCCTGTCCACCTGCGCTCAGGCGACTAAACGTGGGCATCACAAGGGCTAGGAGGGGCTTGATCGTGATCGGCAACCCAGAAACCTTGAAAACAGACAAAGTCTGGAACTCTTGGTTGCGATGGGCAGCGCAGCACAAGGCTTGGCAACTGCCCTAGTGCTTGGTGCAGGCTTCTGATCGCAATCTTGGTCTGAACTGAAGGGCCACGCAGGCTACTAGGCGCCTGGCAGACAACCCACCAGCCTCCCATGGATAGATTTCAAAATCTACTCACACGATAGCCTAAAGTTAGTAAGCTATATACTGTGGTACCTTTCCTTGATGCACACTGCCGGTGATTTCATTGGACTCCAATCTTGAAGTTTAAACTGCTGGCTTTCCTCTTGTCAAAAATGAATGGATAACAGCAGAAAAATATATCGGATATTCGGCCATTAAAGACTTTTGGCATACTCGTGGCTTTAAGCCTCCTCCAGATGGTTAATTGAACCTTACTAAGTATTCGGATGCATGAGGACATGCATTCCAAGGAGGGGAGATATATGACGGACAGAGTTGAATCAATCGGCTTGACGGCTATTCAACCATAATTCAACTGCTGTTGAATCAGCGAAAAGGGGATGGGACCGCGCTATACTTCAATCGGCCATTTAGATAAAAAATGATTGCTTCAATTGCATTTCATTATGGCCCAAACATATCCGATGACTCGACATGCGATGGGAGGTCGACTGTCGCAACCTGGTTTGACACTCAATGGAGGCTTTCAACCGGCTAAGCTGCCCTCGTTCGGCAGATGCAGCCTTGAAACCATAGACCTACTAAAATATGTGAAACGTACCAAATGCCCACTGTGGGTATGCATTAAGAATTAGGGTAGGGGGCAGAGGGGACAGGGGGCTCTAAGCAACAGCGCCAGCCTACCAGCCTTCGTCCAGAGTCCGGAACACCAGTCAGCTCCCACCCACTGGCTACCAGCCGCACATGCAACTCGTGGAGGTCAAGTCCAGTGAAGATACCAGGCCTTGGAACCAGCTCAAATTTGAGCTTTAAAGCCGCTCACCATCAGCACAGCGTGCTCAGTCAACACCTTCCCCGAACTGCGGCCATCGTTAGCCTCTACACTAGACTTCCGGGGTGGGGGCCACTATTTGTTACTGCCATTAAAGTTCGGAGCCTCTTAAGAATCCCGGTCTAGATCCTCAGAAAGTCACCAAGGTTGCTGTGAAACTTCACTGTAACTAATGTAACCGATTTTTTTCCTTATTAATGCACCGATGCCTTTTGTGGGCAGGCTAGCAGTCAAATTTCTTGGCTGAAGGCTTTCTTTTGTAAACCCTTGTAAACTTGCTTGAGGAGCCTAGCTTTCTGTAAAATTGCCCTTCACATTTCTTCCGATTTCATGCTGAAATTTGTTTCACCATAACTCAAACACCCTTTCAAATGTAACTTTCTCCTGACACAAGCACCTTTCTAGATTACAGTTTAGGTTGCATCCCTTATAGTCTTCAGCTACGGTGCCCTCGTTCAGCAGACAGAGCTATATATGTTTTTACAGTGGCTTTCCCCCCGTCACATGCCGAATTGATGCTCAGCTCCCTGCAATTTGACGCATGCAAAGCCCTTGCCCAGGCAATAAGTGCCTCAGGGAAGAGCTCTGGAGTTCAGCAAAGGATGTTGAAACCAAACTAGAGGACTCATCCAGTCACGACAGCCAAAAACACACACCCATCTTCCTAAAAATGGACATGGATTCGGCAAGGGCACGCGCACATACACACACACATACACGCACGCACACACGCGCACTCGCACAAACACACACACGCACGCACGCACACGCACGCATGAACGCCCACCCACGCAACCACGCCCACACCTGCATGCACACCTGCACACACACA
>LFCJ01001171.1_pt1 | contig 17900 bp, 19 predicted proteins | sample 643141 | NCBI WGS metagenome assembly LFCJ01 (sample SAMN03766243, study PRJNA286221) | soda lake metagenome | biome: soda lake; feature: Kulunda steppe; material: water; isolation source: sample B1-Br-g2 brine of Lake Bitter-1 | place: Russia: Kulunda steppe | collected 2010-07
CTCAAAACACCTGATCCCAAAGGGGCAGGCCTCAAAACACCTGATCCCAAAGGGGCAGGCCTCAAAACACCTGATCCCAAAGGGGCAGGCCTCAAAACACCAGGGCGGTGCTGCTGCGCTGGGCGCTGCCTGGCGCCCCTGCAAAGGCGCAGCAGCTCTGGGGGGTTGTGTATGCTCACTGCTTCAGCAATTGAGCTCTCACACCACACACACACACACACACACATTCACACACATGCACACGCACACGCACATACATGCGCACACAGCATGGGAAGGGGCATGGCCAGCTACCAACCGCAAGCCCAGCCCTCCCCTGCCCGTGGTGCAGGCCCATGGCGGCAGCCCCCCACGCGCGCCTGCCAGCCTGCTAGGGGCCGCAGGCGACCACCTCGCGCTGAACAAGACGCTCGCTGCCAAGCTGGTGAGTGCTGTCTGCCGGGCTCGCTGCCAAGCTGGTGAGTGCTGTCTGCAGGGCTCACTGCCAAGCTGGTGAGTGCGGTCTGCCAGGCTCGCTGCCAAGCTGGTGAGTGCCGTCTGCAGGGCTCGCCGCCAAGCTGGTAAATGCCGTCTGCCAGGCTCACTGCCAAGCTGGTGAGTGCCCTCTGCTGGGCTGATTGCCCAGCAGCGGCTTGCGAGCGGCGCGCCATCAAGCGGGCGAGGTAGGCAAGCAGGCGGAGCATCGGCAATGGTTTGGGGGGGGCAGGGCGAGGCAGTAGAGGCCTCGGAGGTTGAGCGACGCATGAGGGGGCCGAGCCAAGTGGGCTGGGCAGGGAGGCGGTGACCGAGCGGGAGGGCCGGTTAGCTGGAGGCCTTACAGTGTGAGGGGTGGGGCAGTCGCTTAGTGGGCTGGGAGGCATGGCCCCGGCAGTGTGAGGGATGGGGCAGTGGCTGAGGCAGCTTGAATGGCGGGGCGGTGCCCTGGCAGGTGGGGTGTAGCGACAGAGGCCTGGCAGTGTAAGGGATGGGGCAGTGCTGCGGCAGCTTGAATGGCAGGGCTGTGCCCTAGGGGCTTGGGCGTGGAGGCGCAGGCTGTGCTTCGCGCGCAGCTGGGTTGGGTGGGCGGCGTGCAGCCCGGAGGCGCGATGGCGGAACCGGTGGAACGTGCGCCACAGCGCTGTTGACGCACGGTGCTGGCCTGTCGGTGGTCAAAAAGGCGTGTGACCTCAGAGCAGTGCCCGCGAGCCAGTGCGCTTGGCAGGCTGTGTGTGGCGTGGATGCCAGTGCTTGCTCACCTGTTGCGTCCTTGTGCCCTGCGCAGGCATACGTCAACACACTGGCACATGGGTCAAGCCATGAGGCGGCTGTGCAGGTGAGGGGGGTTGGTCAAGCGCACGCGGATGGATGCCTGGGGATGTGCTGCACAGGGCCTCCTGCACCGGTACATCGTGTGGGGATCAGGAGCAGCAGCATGTGGGGATTAGCATCATGTGAGGACCAGGAGCAGCAGCATGTGGGGATCAGCATCATGTGAGGACCAGGAGCAGCAGCATGAAGGGAACAGCATCATGTGAGGACCAGGAGCAGCAGCATGTGGGGATCAGCACCATGTGAGGACCAGGAGCAGCAGCATGAAGGGAACAGCATCATGTGAGGACCAGGAGCAGCAGCATGTGGGGATCAGCATCATGTGAGGACCAGGAGCAGCAGCATGTGGGGAACAGCACCATGTGAGGACCAGGAGCAGCAGCATGTGGGGAACAGCATCATGTGAGGACCAGGAGCAGCAGCATGCACGCCTCCTGAGGCGGGGCCCCAAAATGGACGCGCCCCAGAACCAACATGCGTGCCTGCCATCCCGCTGGATCTGCAGGTGCGGCTAGCGGCTGCTGCACTGAAGGAGCAGGATAGGCGCTTGCGGCTGAGGGCGCGTACTCTGCTGAGGCAGAATGCTGCAGGTACGCACGGCCTGGAAGCACGCGTGGGGGTCAGAATGTGAGGGCCCGCTGAAGCCATGACCTTCATGCAGATGCCGGGCTGGGTCAAGGGTGGTGTTTGGCCGCAGGACGCGTCACCTCAAGCAGCTGCAGCTGCCATGGTGCGCCTTGCCGCTACAAAGCCAGCTCTTACATGCGCAGTATGGACTGATTTGGTTTGGGCTGGTCCTGTGGCTTGGCATACTTGCAGGCAGCCGACGTGAGACCGCAAAGCAGGAGGGACTCAGTGCTCTGGAGGCGCGTACCCAGGTGAGGGGGAGGCTCGAAGAGGCTCCCGCCCCAATGCTTGCTAGGCTGAAAGTCATTTACGTTTGCGGTGAGGCAGCTGTCCATTGCTGCCGAAACCTTGGACTTGAGAACCAAAGATCAATATGAAAGCATGGTGCCTCGCATATTCAAATGAACACCGCCCTCTTACCAAGTCTTGCACGCATCAAGGATCCCTAAATGCATTGTCTTCCCTGTCAATTTGTACTTTCCTCACCCTCGCAAACAAAGAATGTGGTGCAAACCTGAAAAACTATGAGCGAGCTTCAGGTCTGCTTTGGTCACCGATCCACACCGCCAGCACACCCTTTCCTCCTCGCCTGCTGTTCATGAGCACCTGCAGGCGCATGCACAGCGGGTTGAGCAGCTGCGGCTGGAGAAGCTTGAGGCCGAGTTCAAGGCTGCAGAGAAGGCAAGGCGTGAGCGCGCTGCCCACAGGCAAGTCGAGATATGTGTGCCATGTCTGGTGAGCCCTAGGCTCACAGTTGGGTCCGCAAGCACAAAGGCCATGCATGGTGCAAGGTTACACACGCGTATTGCTTGCCTCCAAGCTTATGGTGAGGGTCGTTGGGGAGCGGGGGGCCAGGAAAGTGATGTGCAGCGCACAGCTTGACATCTCGGGGGAGATGGAACTGCTTGAGCATGCAGGCTGAGACCGTGGCGAATGGCACTTGCGCTGGCTTCATGATTGCCCTCTTGATGCCGTGCTCCCTCCTGCAGGCAAGAGATGGCCATCAGGGACGCCTTCTTGCAGGTAAATGCAGCCAACCGCTGATGACAATCCGCCCACTGTGTGCTGCGCATGGGACTACCCTGTGCTGCCATGTTGCTTCAGCACACCCTGTCAAACACACAGTATGCGCATGCTGTCATGGACAGGTCAGGCATGCTGTGCTGCTGCCACACAGTAGCATCCCTTGCGGCAGGCCGAGGGCACATGGCTGCCACACAGCAACACCCCTTGCGGCAGGCCGAGGGCACACTGCTGCCACACAGCAACGCCCCTTGCGGCAGGCCGAGGGCACATGGCTGCCACACAGCAACGCCCCTTGCGGCAGGCCTAGGGCACATGGCTGCCACACAGCAACGCCCCTTGCGGCAGGCCGAGGGCACATGGCTGTCACACAGCAACACTCCGTGCGCTAGGCCGAGGGCACATGGCTGCCACACAGCAACACCCCTTGCGCTAGGCCGAGGGCGCATGCCTGTCACACAGTAACATCCCTTGCGGCAGGCCAAGGGCCACTGTGTGCTGTCTGAAAGCAGGCGCTCCCTCTCCCTATGGTGTTGCCGCAGGCCCTGAATGAGGAGAAGCTCAGGCTCCTGGCAGTGCGGCGTGAGGGGCGCAGCATGCCGCTCCAACTCCTGCCCGACTACCTGAAGCGCCTGAAGTAAGTGCGGCTGTGCAGCAGGTGCTTGCCCCGCCCCAGGGGCATGCTGTGCCTTGGGCCGATCGTGCGCGGTGTTCGCACCCTCTCCCTTACCCCATCAGGCCCCATCAGCCTACCCCTATTAAACGATGGATGGCATAGAGAGCTCAGTGTGCCCGTGCGCTTTGCCCCTGGATGTCCTGAGCCCTGAGCCCACCCGAGCCCAAGGGTATGAGCACTGCTCGCACCCCCCATGACGCGCAGGCATGCTGAGGAGCACTACTTGGGCCTGGTGACACTTGTTGAGGACATAGCCGTGCAAGAGCGCCGCCACCGGGTGCTGGCCCAGACCGAGGCCAAAGCAGCGCAAATTTTTGCGAGCAATACCAGGGAGGCCTACCAGCGGCAGAAGGTGGTGGACCTACTGACTAGGGTGGCTCAAGAGGAAGAGGCAGCATTTGCACGCACCGAGGGCCGCGGCAATTTTGGTCTTGTGGACAGAATAAGGCGGACAATTGGGCTGTGACCCACTTGCACATGGATTCTTGGTCTTATGGGCAAGCTCTGATTGCAGGCGGGTACTGCTTGCTGGCGCAGATGCGGCTGTTTGCTGTACCGCTTAGCGCAGTTTCTAGCTTAGATCCAGCATGGAAACAGAGCGGCTTGGCCGAACAACCAGCAAAGCCAAGGTTGTAAGGAGAAATGATGGGTATTTGCGCATCTGTGTGTGCAGCCATGCATCCATGTGTTTGCGGTCAGTGCTGATGGCAAAAGACACATGGCAAGTATCTGTCGTGGCATGACAACTTGAAGCTTTGGATTCGCTCTAGGCCTGGCAACAAAAAGGCACTACAATGGCATGTGCATGTGCCAACAGCCGTTAACTCCAGATTGTTACATAAACCTGGCTGCAGTCGCAGTGTTTTTGGTTTGGACTGTGTTCTAGCAGTGTGCAATTAAGACCGTACCATCAGTGTCATGTACCCAGCTGACAAAACTGTTTGCACAGAAAACAGCATCAGACCCTGGACCCACTGCCAAGCAAGTGGTAGAGACTGCAACGACAATACTTTAAGCCTTATTGATGGCATCATCCCGCCCACTAGCCTTGCCACACAATGTCTGCCCTGTCGCACATGCGAGCTTGGATATCTTAGCAATCACATTCCCTTGCTGATGACTATTCCTACCAGCACCCTCAAAATTCACAATCCCATCCTCAATGATATTCCAACCCCTGAGTCCTGCCCACATTAAGTCCTGAGCCCTGGCAATGAATCTGACTGGTTTGCTTTTATGCAATCTCTGCAAGACCCTGCTTATGAAGTTGTGCAAGAGTAAGAAGATATCTTCAATACTCTCAACCCAGCGCATGAGGAAGCCATCGCCTTTCTAGGCAACTTTAATGATAAAATGCCAGAAACACTGCGAGACTCCATTCACTTTGCAATAGACCTGCTTCAGAAGCAGTTGACAGCATGACCAGTACTACTGGCTAGTAGCCTTGAAAACCTGGTGCTGTCAGTTCAGCTATGGCTGTATTTGAGCACGTCAAAGACGGACTCGCAGTAATACCTTGTTTGCTCCTAGCGACCTTGTAACATATACGCCAGGGAGTAACCCCTCTAGCCCTTGGGGGGCAACAGGCGTGGCAGCGCCCAGTCCAGTCCAATCCAGTACGTCCAGTGTGAGTGCAACCCACAGCAGCTACATGCAGCGCTGACTTTGCCTATTTGCAGGCTGAAACGAGAGAGAGAGAACGTGTAGGGAAGGATAAGGGTATCAGAGGCTCCTCAGTCTCATCGCGGGCAACCTGTTGTCTGCTTGGTGTACACTGTTGCTGTCCGCAATTATGGCCATGCTGCGAGTCTAGTTTGGATGCAGCAGTCTCTCGGCGTGACATCTTCAACCAAAAAATTTAGGTCTCATCAAATCCACACGGTTTGAGCTCAAATCCTCCTTAATCAGCCCAAAAGACAACGTCACGGTGGTCATTGTCCTTGGGCATAATAAGGAAAATCAATTTCTCAGATTGCAGAGGCTTTGCAATGCTATGGACCTTCACCATCTCAAATATGATCTCCAACTCCACAAGCAATTGGAAGAGCTTTACTTCAGCACCAAAGAAACCATTAACTACATGCTTTAGATACTTAATAAAGAAAGCCGCACCTTCTCGTAGAAGTACACTTTGTACAAAACTGTTGTAAGAGTACACTTTGTAAAAAATCTAATTGATGCCAATCCCAAGAGGCACAAGTGGCAATCTTTAAAGACAAATATGCATAACCTCCAGGCTTTGCGTGACCCAGAAACTAACCGTTAGTTGTGACACCATTAAAGCTGAGCCAACCAACAAATTGTAGGAAAATGCCTCTTAGACGGAATGAAAGCTGTCAACATAAAACTGGCAAACATCTGCTAGAAGATGCACCCAGTAATCATCCCTGATAGCAAACCAACACGTCTTCACCTATTCCTGACCCCTTCATCGAAGGATGGACCTTCAGACATTTCCAGGCCCCGGCTGAGTGCGGCTGATGCGGCTGATTTCAAATGCACGGCTGAACCAGCCGCATTCAGCAGCATTCAGGTGTAAAGGTAAGGCTAGCAAAGGTCCTGTGGATGCGTTGCTCGATCAAAAGCAGTACTTGCAGGTGAATTAAACACTTAGTGGCAGATTGCTTGCCGACCGCTTTTTACGTCAGCTCTACATTGTTAACAATGCTAAACAAGCTTTTAGCAACGTTGGTTAGAGCTTCAAAATCAAAGACGATTGCTTGACTGATCAGTCATGAGCTCATGAGCTACTCCGTGTAGGATTTAAGCATAGGGTTTGACCTAATCCTACAGATAAACATCATGCATATTCACACATATTTACACATATACACAATTTGTAGGGGTTGCCTAGCCTAGCTGTAACCATAGACTTCATATAAATGCTATGTTGCCAATTTGATTGTTGTTTGGATTAGGCCATGATGATCTCACCAGTGATCACTGGCATGACTGCTTGTAAGAGATATTGCAGATTCAAATATTATATTTGGGTTATGCCATGACAACCTCAGCTATAGGACTCCCAGAATTCATTGAGGCCAACCCCATGAACAACGAGGTTACACTGGGTTTAGACCTTCAGCCAGATAAGTTGACTGCAGGGCTTGCTGGTCACAGCCAGCCCGACAAAGAACATCCACATTCTCAGAAATAAAGATAAGTGATTTATATGTCTGATTCAAGACAATGTCTCATCCTCAGCACTGATGTTGTCAAAACAAAAAGCTCCAGAGTCTCCAATCAATAACAATTCTGTCGGCCACGTTAAAATCTGTAAATTGTTCTCGGAATTTCTTTCTCTGGTGGGGGTAGACATATGGTACTTCGGACCAAAGTGTCTCCTTTTCCTTAATTGAGGTAGGGGGTCTTTCACTGCCTACCTTGTTTTTCTTTTCCTTGTCAAATAGCACATTTCATTGCAAGGGCATAAAAAGAGGACATGTCTTTTGTCCTGGACATGATTCAAGCCACAATTTTCACAGTGCCTATTAAGGATTTGCCAATATCCAGTCTTAACTCTCATGCAAGCGAAAACGAGCAATCTTACGAAGCAGATGCCCACTCAACTCCAGCTGTAAGTATCTAGTATCTTTAAAAACAAGGAAATGCTCCTATAGTGTCCAGCTGTAAGTATCTAGTATCTTTAAAAGCAAGGAAATGCTCCTATAGTGTTTCAAGACATGACCAACTGATCAGTGAATTCCATTCACGTCACGAGTCAATATAACGTTGATTTTAAGTTGATGCTCTTATCAGTCATGAAATCTTCACAATGTTCCAAGTGTAAAGTGGTGCATTGTTAATTGCTGGACAATCTTCACTGCTGATGGAATCCTGGTTGTGTGGGCCCACTGATTCCCATCATGTGTGTATACAAACCAAGCATGAATATTTTCGCATGCTCCTGTGGTTTGTGGCCGTAATTTTGTTTACCGCATTCATCAAAGGATGATCTCATGGATCCAAGCAAAGAGAGTGAATCCACACCAAGATTCTTGATGACACTTTCATTCATGCATCAAAACCCTTGGCAACAAATAATTTCAGGCCCAGACGGCATAGTTAATGAACAGCTCAAAATGCTCCCACATGAGATTTTGGAGATCATTCATAAACTCTTTTTCATTATGTGGGCCACTCGCATCACACCTACATCTTGGAAAACCAGTGTCGCCAAACTCACAAATAAGAATTAGGGAGCAGAGACGGATATCTCTTCCTGCAGGCTCATACGTCTAGCAGACATACTTAACAAGATGTGGACACACCTTGTCACCAACGCCCCTCTCACACAGAAAAGAAAAGAAAAGAAAAACTACGTAGGCAGTGAAGCTACTCCCCACATCAATTGAGGATAAGGAGACACATTGGCCCAAAGAGCCGTGAGTCTCCTCCACAAGGGAAAAGGAAGAACTAGGGAGGATCTTGAGGGTGACAAGCAGGCCCCTGCTCCAGACCAAGACATTGAAAGCAACTGGACTTTTAAAGAGAGCGTCTAGTTGTTGTCAGTTTGTGCGCATAGAGCACAGAATGAGCATGTAGTTTGAGAGCAGTCTTATGGGCTTTTTGTACATCAAGGCCGAGCTCTTTAAGGTGATTCAAAGTGTGTGAGGTATCAATAGAGCCTCCCACACCAAGAAGAATCGTGTGAAGGATGACTTTCTTGGCCTTCAAGCGCTTACAAAGTACCTCGTATTGTTTTTTAGAGGCCCCTAAGTACTTAACAAGGTGTATCTCCCTCATGTTGATTTTTAGCTCGTGAACTCTGCGTCTGTCCCCCAAATCAGCCCCCCCTGAATTGAGCAATTTCGGTGAGGTTGAATTGCGAGCGGTCACACTGGTGAATTCAATTAAGCCTGAATTGCGGGGTTGAATTGGAGGGTGGATTGGCCCAGTGTGACCCCAGCCTAAGGCACCAGATTGAGTAATCTTCCGAATCTCCAAGCATGCTAGTTATACGACACTACCCAGCTGGCTTTTTGATGCTCGTTTATCTGCCAGAGATAGGCTCATCACTAGTCGCCCTGAAAGAAAGAAAATTACGCAGGCGGTGAAACCACTCCCTACATCAATTAAGGAAAAGTCGCCTTGATGCCATTTTGGTAACTCCCTCACCTACTAAAAAATTCAAATCGCCTACAGCTTCTCATTTGCACCAGGTGTCACGCTCAAGACAACCTAGCGGAAATGTATGCAGAGCTCACGAGCCTAATGTCAGCAAGAGGGAGATACACCTCGTAGATACTGTGAAGATACACGGCCTGGCCACCAATAGGAGGGCTCGCTTGAAGGCCAAGAGAATTATCCTTCACACATTCCTTCTTGGTGTGGGAGGCTCTATCTGTACCTCTTATACTTTGAATTATTTTTAAGAGCTCGGCCTTGGCACACAAAAAGCCCATAAGACTGCTCTTGAATTACATGCTCACTCTGTGCTTTATTCACACAAACTGACAAAAACTTGACGCGCTCTTGAAAAATCCAGTTGCTCTTAAGGTCTTGGTCTGCTGGGGACGGCTTGTCACTCTTCAGATCTTCACTCGCTTTCCCCCCCTGTGCTCAAACCACTCATTGCTCCTCATCAATCCCTCACATAACTGCATGCAGCGCTGCAGCAGGCTGGCTTTCTTCTTTCTGGTGCTTTTTGAGCTTGCCTCTCAATCGCAGTGAAGGCTCTCCTGGATGCAATCATATCCCTTGTTACCCCTGGTACTCACAAAGCAATGCATTCGGTTCCTCCTCACTTTTGAACCTGCGACCTTGCATTTGCTTTCCTCAATTGCCCCTGCCTTGGGGGCCTTGGGGGCCTCGGGGTCCGACTGGCCTTTGGGAAAATGTAGAAATCCTCCAATTGTTTTCCCTATTGCCCTTATTTCCCTATGGCCTTGCGCGCACTCCTTCCTCACCTGCCCCTGCCTTTGCCTTGCCTCAGCAAAGTTGCAAGTTGCCCCCTCCTGCTGCTCCCGCCAGTCGCACACACAACTTGAAGCCATGCAGTTACACCATGCAAAAAGACAGGGCCAAACGCAGGGGGGAGACCCCGAATATGCAAAGAAGGCAAGAAAGGAAGGGGCAGCAGCTACGGCTGCCTATGCTGTCCTACACTCCAGTCTGCTGATGCTTGAAATGCTGATGAACTTAAACGACTTGAAGTAGCGGTCACTCATTTCAGCTTGCAGTTTAGGAGTTTTTCCTCTTTGCTGCCCCAAAGTTTCTCTTTCTTTCCATGCAGATACAGCCTTGAAAACTTTGAAAGACTTAAAAGCCTTTCTAAAAAAACTTTCAATCAATTAACGAAAAGAGGGCACCTAGGCTAAACTATAAAACATTCACATGTGGTAATTTCACAGTCCTTTTCTTAAGTCTACCGTGACGTCAGTGCTGAAGATGTGAAATTGTTTCTCTTGAAGCAGACATTCGAACCACTTCTCTTTTTTCTGAGACTTTGGATATTTTTTGTCTGGCTGGCAGTGCCCAGCAAGCCCAGCAGTCAACCCATCTGCCTGAACTTCATCACCTTGAAGGTCTTAACCCATTGTAAACTTATTGTACACTTAAAAGTATGCAGGCGGTGAAACATCCCATACATCAATTAAGGGAAACTTAAGTCTACACATCATGATGGAGGGACGCCCTCTTGGAATCTTCAGTAAATCTCCATAACAATCCATTAGGAAGCAATTTCAATTAAGCAAGCAAGTGGCCTCCCAGTGGTTCCATGCGGGGACTAGTCGTCAGAGTCACTCCCATAATCGCCTAATAATCCCGCTAACCCTGCTTCCTCGCTTTCTTTCTTGTGCGCCTGATCTGACTCATGAGCTACCTCATGTCCTTCATCTTGCCCAGCTCTCTGGTCCGCCTCAAGTCTAGCTCGCTTGGCACATGGCTCGTGCATGCCTCCCACAGCATCAGTGCTCCCCTGCTGCTGCTGCTGCTGCTGCTGCTGCTGCTGCTGCTGAAGATTATCCTTTTGACTTCCCTGGCCTGAAGGCTTGGAACTCTTAGGTCGTACAATGGGCTTAAGGCTGGGGCGTGGAAAGTGGGTGAGAGGCTTCTTAGGGTCTGCCTGTGTGCACAGGATCAGGAACATAAAAACCTGTACACAGTAACATTCCATACACTAACAACAATACCAAGGAGCTTCAGCAGTGCTGCCTATGATATGCTTCTCTTGACAAAACCAGCAAGCCTTGAAATTGGCAAATTGCTGCTGCCCCCTGCTTGAGATAACATGCTCATAACTCCTTGGGAGGAATGGCTGAGAGCTGCCGAGTACAAGTACAGCCCAAATCCCAGGATCCTCTGGATTAGTGGGCTTGGGCCCTGTCTCGCGCTACACTCAAGCTTGGCGATATACCGCACCTTGGGCCCTATGTGGCTAGCCTTGGGTGGTGGCCACTGCAGGGTCCCTGTGTGGCTTTGTGCCTCCACAGCTTCCCTTTGCGCTACCTGCTCTGCCAGCATCTGCACAGCACACCATGTGATGGAGCACAGACCATGTGACGGGCACACACGCGCTGGGGCGATCGGGCGGGGTAATCTGTGCAGCATCACGCCCAGGGTTGTGCGCTTGTAGGGCTAGATTCAGCATCGCTCTTCAGCATCCATGGCCAGCATGGAGTGTGAGACAAAAGAGCAAAGAAACAACGTACGAGCACTGGTTTTGTGGGTCATGGGCAGGGCGCCTGTCGGTGTCTTTGGCATCCAAGGCCCTCACCTTCCGAAACTCTTCTAGCTCCTCGCGCTCTGCAAGGCTAGCTTCATTTGTCCGGGCAGCCTCTGCCTGTGCCAAACCATCTAAAAACTCAAGCTCTTCCGGATCCAAGGGTGCATTCTTCCCTGCAAAGCAAGTGCACCATTCAGATCACCCAATGGTCATCACAAGTACCTGCACTCTTTGTAAGTGTAACGTACAGAAAAAAGAAAAAGAAACTGTCCAGCACATTGGCATCATGGCAGCCGCTGTGGATACTTGATGCAGTGACACTTTCTGCGATAAGTTACACTCTTTTGCACTATCTTGCCTGATTGCCGCAAGAATTGGTATAAGGGACCAAAGTTGCCGACGAGTGCATCCACTCCATGCTTCCATTTACAGCTGCCAGGAAGAACCTTGAAACTTGAACCACACCGGTGCTCTTAAGGAGCATTAGAAGCATGCTACATGCATCTCAGATTGTTTGGATGGCTACCCATAAGTTTCAGCCTCAAATCTAACCACAGACACAGCGTACAACAGCAGAAGGGACTCTCTTCCACTGCACACTCACTGACCTGTTTTCATCCTTTTCCACAGGTCATCAAAGGCCTGCTGCTTGCGCTCTTTGTTCTCCCGCAGCACCTCTGTGAGCGGCCTCAGTGGCTCACTCCCTCCCTCATCATCAGCCGCGCCACGCGCCTTCCTGATTTCCTCAAGCTGCGTTGCCCAGACCATGTTTTGTAGCAAGGAGAATCTTAGGGCAGGGCTTGCACAAGTGCAAGTGCCTGTGAGCCGCGATGCTTCAGTGCCTACCTTTCGTTAAATTCCTGGCCAATCAATTTGTAGTCCTGCTGCCTTCTTATCTATAATGATTGTGCATTACCTAGGTATCAGATGCTTCCTTTGATCTATCTTCATACTCCATAACTCTAGCAAAACTTGATAATGTGCATGTGCCAAGCGGGTTAGAGGACCTATAAGCTTTCATCTTTAAGTTTTGGAGGCACAAACACGTGTTCTGTTGTCGAGGCCACTCTTCATGGCTGGCCTCACACAAGGACAGCAGCTTGTTGCACAAATAGTTAAGACATGACAGCAGAGAGAGTAACGAGAGCATTGTACCAGCTTGACGTGAGGCAGTGTGGCAATTCCTGTCTCTATTGCATCACCTCGCTCTGGCTGACGAAAGTGCGCGTGCCAAGCATCTCTTGCAAAGCTGCTGCAGCTGGGTTACCCGGGGCCTCCTTCTTCTGTGAAGGGAACACCGAGCTGATGTCCCTCCCGAGCACCTCATCTCGATTATACAGCTCTTCCTTCCTGCGGCAAAATTGTTTGGACAAGAGCCTTTAATGATGAGCCTCCCGGCGCCCATGCTATGCATCTCAGTCCAGCTCAATCCAAATGCTTGGCAAAGAACAACAGAGGAGTGTCTTGCCAGGCTCCCCCTTGTCTGATGACTTGCTCTTAGATGAATGATCGATACAATTGTGCCTGCACTATCATTTGCATGCAGATCCATGTATGAATGAACTGAGTGGAGTATACGTGCATTTGTATGCATTTGTGTATGTGCATAGTATGCTCTGCATACAGCATATGCATGCATGTGTCTGTGTGTTACCTTTGAATGTGTGTTTGTCCATGAATTAAAATGTTGATGGGTGCTGATTCACGTGCATACTCGCTACATGTGTGTATATGTGCATTTACATGATTAGTGTTCATTCAAACACAGAATACTACATGCGCGAGTACACATGTGCGTGCATGCATGTCTATGCTTGCGTGCGTGCATATGCCGTGCATGCTTGTGTGTGCGTGTGTTTGTGTGCGTGTGTGTGTGTGTGTGTGTGTGTGTGTGTGTGTGTGTGTGTGTGTGTGTGTGTGTGTGTGTGTGCGCGCGTGTGTGCATGCGCTGCGCATGGGCTTCTCTATATGTTGATGTGCATGCATGCGCATGCCAGCTTCTGTAAATTGAGATCATGTGCATTCATAGAAGGGTTAAATGTTCAGCCATCCCCCAAAACTCATACCTCTCAATCCGGAGCATATCCACTCGTCTATCGGAGTCAGCCATTTTTTGTAATAACTGTTAAGTTTTTTAGTAGGGCGTACTAGTACTAGAGCATTAAATTGATGTGAACCCTAACCTGGTTGGAGTCTCCTGATTACATTCTGATTTATAATAAGAGCACTGTTATCTCTTGAAGGCAGTGCACATGAAAAATCCCTGAGTTGTAGAGCAGCTGATCAGTCTGCACTGGTTACCAGCCTTTGGACTGCAATGGCCAACGAGGATGGACTCTACCCCATTGCCATTCTTATGTGCGTGTTATCCATTGTTGCCTACCTTCGGGCATCAACGAGGAGGCCTCGCTGTGCATGCGCATGCTGCACCGCTCACCGCAATTGAAATGCATGCCCCCCACCTGTCTGCCCAGCTGCAGTGATGTGAACGACGCTTTGTATCCACAGCATCAGCACCTGGCATTTCTGGGGTCACACAAAGGCTGACCAGCGCGGACCTCTCTTCCTGCTCCTGGCAGGGAGATGCAAGCTGTTGCATGTGTTCCTCCCAGTCTTCACCCCCCTACCTCACACCCCGCTCCTCCTTGACGCCCCCTAATGCAGTGATGAGCTGAAAAGTGATGAGCCTGTCAGGCGCCTGAACAGCATCACTCGGCTGTCCACCATTGCCTTGGCATTGGGGGAGGAGCGCACCCGGTCGGAACTTATACCGTTCCTGGCCGAGAATACCGATGATGAAGACGAAGTGCTCCTGGCAGCAGCAGAGCAGCTGGGCGGGTTTGTCCCGTTCGTGGGGGGTCCACAATACGGCCATCTGCTCCTGCCCCTGCTGGAGACATTGAGCACGGTGGAGGAGACGGTGGTGCGCGACAAGGCCATCGAGTCACTTTGCAACGTTGGAGTGAAGCTGCCGGACAGCAGCATGTGCGAGCACTTCATCCCGCTCATCAAGGTGAATGACGAACTTAAGGTTTCCGGCCTGCCCGCCTGCATCTTTGTTTGACCATAGGACGAACCCAGCGCGCTCGCTCACTCAGTGAGCTGTTTCTTTTGATTGCTATGGTTTGGGATGCAGCGTCTCGCGACGGGCGAATGGTTCACGTCCCGGGTCTCCTCGGCGGGTCTGTTCTCCACCGCCTACCCGCGCGCCACGCCTGCCCTGAAGACCGAGCTGCGCCAATTGTACGCTGCTTTGAGCAAGGATGAGACGCCCATGGTTAGACGGGCCGCTGCTCAGAAGCTGGGAGGATTTGCCAGGGTGGTGGAGAGGGAGTACGTTGCCCGGGAGCTGATGCACCTCTTCACGGACCTCATCCAAGATGGTGCGTTGTAGGCGTAGGTGCTGGAGCTGCTGTTGTCCAACTTGTTTCTGCCATTGGGTGATGCGGGGATGTGGCTCTGGAGCAGGAGTGCAATGTTGCACATTGACTGAGGCATGTGTTCAACGTGGCGGCACATGGTCAACTCCGGTCCTGCACCTACCTGTTGCGCCCCCTGCCTCGCTCCCTGCAGTGCAAGACTCAGTGCGACTTCTTGCTGTGGAGAGCTGCAGCGCATTCGCTGGCGCCCTCAGTCCAGAGGATGCAAACATGCATCTTCTGCCAGTAATAAACAAGTTCGCTCAGGTCCGTGGTACAGGGTGTAAGGGAAGCCAAGGAAATATGGACAATAAGCTGGATGGCACCAACAATTGGCGATTAAGTCAAGCGGGATTCACAGACAGTGCTTGCTTGCTCGCACCGTCAGCTCTTCAAGCTGCCAAGTACCAGCAAATGCAAAGAGAGCCTTGCTTGCTAAGTAGCTTGCCAGTGCCCAGCATGAGAGGCCAGAGCACGCCTGTTTTGCTCTTCCCGCAGGATAAATCATGGCGAGTGCGGTATAATGTGGCTCACCAATTAGTGCAGCTTTGCGAGAACCTTGGGAAGGAGGCGACCAGGTATTTGAGGTGCTGGGAGCCACACACAGAGCAGATTCCTAAATATAGTACCTTAACTTCTTTGAAGAATCAACTGACAGAGTGATGCATCTGCAGCTCCTTTGGAAACAATATTCTGCCGCTGTCTAGTGAGCGCGTCCCCCTCTCACCTTGACACAGTACTGTTGTCCTTTGAGTGTGCTCAGTTTGGCCATGGAGGTGCTTGATGAACTCACTTTCCCCCCAACGCATGCCTGCCCCCTCAAGTGTTCATGCTGTGTCTTTGTTGCTTGATACCACGATATGTTGATAGATGTCCATGCTTGCAACTTTTGCGTCACGCTCAAGTCAGGTGCGTCAACCCTCTTGCACAAAACAGTCCATACGGCAACATACAGGTGCACTCACGTGCCTGCCTGTGTGCGTGCAGGTCTGATCTTACCCCAAACTTTGTGCGGCTGCTGAGGGACAATGAAGCAGAAGTGCGGGTGGCTGCTGCAAGCAAGGTCTCGGCGCTGTCCAAGCACCTGACCTCGCAGCAGATTGTGCTAAACATTGTGCCATGCGTGCGGGAGCTGAGTGTGGACAGCAGCCAGTACGTTCGAGCCGCGCTGGCGTCTGTCGTCATGGAGCTGGCCCCCATGCTAGGCAAGCCGGTGAGTCCAACCAGCCGCATCACAGCCGTGTTGCGCGCGCCACCCCCCTTTCCACGCGTTCGCGTGCACACGTGCATGCTGGCCACCCGCAACACATGTCTGTTGGGGCCAGCTGCAGCACTGCGCGTTTCTGCTCCAGCCTTTTGCATGGGAGCCGGACGGGGAATACCCTAGTGCTCTGTCGTTGCCTCCGCCTCAGCTGCGGGGCTACACCGCCCCTCCCCTCCCCCATGGCATTGCATGGCGACGGTGCCTTTGGTCAATCGCGCTGTGATAGGCAATTTAGGCTTCACCTGCAGTGTAGCAATGAGCTCCTTCCAGAGACCCGAGCAGTAGCACGCTGCGCTCTGTGGGCGGTCCTCTTTCTGTCTGACCAAACTGCCTCCATCACCCCTGTGCCACCCAATGCACTGCCGCTGCTGCTGCCGCTGCCGCCGCTGCTGCTGCTGCTGTTGTGCAGGGGACGATCGAGCACTTGGTGCCGGTGTTCTTAACGCTCCTCAAAGACACATACCCAGACGTGCGGCTGAATGTCATCAGCAAGCTCAGTCAGGTCAACCAGGTGTGTGTGCGCGCCCGCATGGCACAAGCTCAAGGTGGCTCGCGTGCAGGGGGCGCTCCGCTTCTTCCCACCTGTTGCCTTTGTTTTTTCGCACTGTGTTGCGCCATGACCAAGCTGGGCTGGGTGTGAGGCTGGCAGGGCGCCTGCACATTGGAGGCAGTGCACTAAGGAGCCCCAACGACGGTGCGTGGGTGCCCCCGGCGCATGCCAGTGCCCTGCCTGCCTGAGGCTGAGGTGCAGGCCAGCCCGCGGCCCCTGTTTAAAGCTCACGCACGGACAGGCGTGTGCACACACATACGCACGCACACACATTCACACACGCACGCGTGCACACATGCGCAAACACACGCAGATGAAGCTGCATAGCTGCATCCTTGACGCTGTGCACACAACCTGCCCGGCCATGGCTGTCGCGCGCTCGTGCCCACGCCTGCCCCTGGTGTGCTCCGTGGCTTCCTTGCAGGTGATTGGCATCGAGCTCTTGGCACAGAGCTTGCTGCCAGCCATCGAGGAGCTCGCAGAGGACAAGCACTGGCGCGTGCGCCTGGCCATTGTGGAGCACATCCCGCTGCTCGCATCGCAGCTGGGCGCGGAGTTCTTTCAGGACAAGCTGGGGCCGCAGTGCATGCGCAGCCTGGAGGACCAGGTGCGCCTGCGTTTTGCGTGTGCCTGTGCGCGCATGCTTGGGGGCGTATGGGCTTGAGCGCAGTGGAGGGGAGGGGGGAGGGGGGGTGTGCATGCGCATGCGCGTATGTGTCTAAATATTTTTGTGTGGGACATCGGACACCTAAAGGCGCTGATGTGGATCACTTTCCAGAAGTGTTCATCCTAATACAAAGGTGTCGTGATTTTCATGTTCTTGTTCTTTATCTGCTTATGCCCATGCGCATGCGCGCCCTGCGTGAGGTCATCAGGGACTGTGTCCTTGAATGGCAGAGCTCAATGGCAGAGCTCAGTGCGCTCGCTCGCCCATGCGCCCCTCCTGCCCGTGCTGGTGCCGTCCTGGCTTGGCGTCAGGGTGTGCACAGGCATGCAAGGGTTAGGGTCAGCATATGGAAGCGGAGGTAGCAGCCCTGCGGCAAGCGCACTGATGTGCAGCACAAATTGGGACGCCGACCACCCTCTGCCCATGCCGCACGGCGAGGGGGGTCTCCAGAGCGCTGTAGTGAGGTGTACCAACGCAATACCCTGGGTGGCCGGCCGAAGCACCCCCCAACAGTGTACCAGTGCTCAAAGGCTGAAGGCCTGCTGCCTGCCTCCATCTGCTCAGGGGGCCTGCACACAACCAGCTTCCAACCGCCGTTCCAGTGGGTTTGGCGACTGCCTGCTTGTATGCGGCCAGGGCTGGAGGCAGCAGCCCAGGCGGCTGGCACTGGCCGAGCGCTGGCATATCCTGCATGCCA
>LFCJ01001172.1_pt1 | contig 17895 bp, 24 predicted proteins | sample 643141 | NCBI WGS metagenome assembly LFCJ01 (sample SAMN03766243, study PRJNA286221) | soda lake metagenome | biome: soda lake; feature: Kulunda steppe; material: water; isolation source: sample B1-Br-g2 brine of Lake Bitter-1 | place: Russia: Kulunda steppe | collected 2010-07
GGTGTCTGGTGTATAATCTCTCCGACGGCTTCACAGCCACTGATGTTGACCGAAGTGCCGTTGCTGATGCGCTGGAAGAATATATGGAGGATGTTGAAATCCAGATGGGTCGCACTGACCCGGCGTGGCACTGGCTTACTGAAGGTGGGTACGATGAAATGGAAATGTACCGGTCGCATTGTATGTGCGGCGAATGGAAGTATAGTACGAACGTAAACCATGTACAGCGATGGGTTGAAAGTCACAAATCAGACTGTTATTACGACCCAAAACTTCAGTTCGAATGGAATGAGTGAGGTATTGGCCCGCTGCGATGAGTGTAACACGCTCAACAACATTACCGTTACTGGAACGTGTTACCGATGTGGCGGGCGATTGCGGTACGGAGTAGACAATGACAGATGAACTAACGACACAACGTGAAGTAGCGATAGGAAAAGACCTCCGCGATTTCGGTGCAGAGGGTAAACGAGAACCGATACTGTATCAGGACGAACCGGTGTTCGTCCGACTGGCGACGAAAGGCGAGACCTGCATTGGCTACCGAGGAGCGATACCGAGCAGGCGTGAGTATGGCTTCGTCCAGTTCTGCAACAGCCGTGAACACTTCCATCGAAACGAAGCAGGCTATGCACTGTCCGAGCGGAGCCTGCGAAAGATACGGAGTTACGGCTGTAAGGTCATTCTCATTGCCGAAGATGATACGAACATGGTCTGGGAGTTTCACGAAAGTCAGTTCCAAGAGTATGTGTCCAAGAAGAATAACCCCGACCACGACAAAGACCCGCAACTGAAAGTCGAGATACTACAGAACAGGGGCAAATGGCCTGACCACGTTCCGTACGTATTGAACGGCGAGCGGAGTGGAAACTAAAGTATGAGTGAAACAGACACAGCAGTCGAGCAAGTAGACGTAATCGAAGAACTCCGCAGAGACAAAGACGTGAATATGGTGTTGGCCACAACATCGAAACCGATGCACGAAGCGTTTTCTGACTGCCTTTGTCATTGGTTAGTGCTGTTTTGGGTTGAGCCGACGAAAGACAGACCACTGTACGAGTTCGAAGTAGAGAATGAAATCACCGCACTCGCCACCGATGCACTACAACAGCAGGTGCTTGCCCACGCCAATGACCTCAGATGACCCGTCGGAAATGGATGAAGACGAGTTTTTAGACAGTATCGACAAGAGTTCGGCTCACAGCAGTGGATTTCTGACTGAAGAGTCAGTGCTTGATTCACTTGATGACGGTGCAACCGCACCAGTTGATGGACGAGTGGCTGACCTCATTTACAAACTCGCTGATGCAGTACCGATGAAAGCGGAGTTTGTGTACGAACTCAAAGTCACAGACGACCCAGACTGGTTAGGAATGGACGGCACTCCAAAAGAGAGTGCCACGTATGAGACGTACGGATTATCGACAACACCACAGATGACAGAACAACTACTGACACGCATTGCCCAAGAAGTCGAACAGCGAGAGAAACAGGGATACGAGATACAACACCTCATCCTCGGCCAGCCACAGTACAGCGCGTTGGAAGCATACGCCCGTGACGAGTACCACGGCGATTCGGTTGAAATGATTTTGCCGGTTGATGAAATCACGGTTGTACCGGGGCCACAGATTCATCCGGTTATTCCCAACCGTCGAATGCTCATCGAGTACGAGGCGGAGCGATAAGATGTACATATACATTCGAGGTGTACATATACATGTCCGATGACGAAGAGTCGGAATATTTCGATGGCACAATCGAGGCGATTGTAGATGATACGACAGTACCGATATCACACGTTGATTTCAGCGTCTTTGGTGAATACAGTTCTGATGATGCGGTTGATTCTATTCGCACGATGGTGTCATCTGGAACGCCAACTGATGGCCGATTCTCGGTTAGAAAATCGTTGTTCACTGCCGAACACGAGTCAGTTGATATCCACACTGAATCCATCGAGAAAGCGGTTGAAGAAGCCGCCAAGTCACGCATGAAAGACGAAGAGGTGGTTGTGGATATTCCAGTCAGTGTGCATCCGTCGGAGAAACACGTTCTCGAAGCTATCGAGGAGTTGCAAATCACAGACGTTGATGTGGCCGAGTCGGAAGACGGTGGCGAGTCAATCGTTTCGATAGAACTGACTGGACTGTTCGACTCGTTGGGTCCGCTCACACATCGAGAACATCCAACGTACTATGAACCGGGACTGGAGACACTGGCTGGCCGGGTATGTCAGTCGATACGTGACCGCATTAAAGAAACGGGCATTCCACCGGACCCCGAATCAGCGGTTACACAACTGGTGATTGGCGAACCACAGGCACGAGTGCTCAACGACCATATCGAGTCTACCGAGAACGCACCTGAAGACTTTGAAGACTGGTTCGGAATGGAACAGGTCATCGTGGTACCGGGACCGATGATTTATCCTGTGATTCCGGACGACGAATAACACAGTTCCGGCTACAACAGAGACAACAATGAGCAAATACGATAGTGACTACCACGACAAAATTGACAGTACAGACCAGACAATTAGCTACGACGAAGCACGCCGACGGATGCCGACCATCCAACTAATCGAGAACGAAGACATCAGGTTCGATGTACAGCGGCTCACGTCGTTCGCACCGGAGTATTTCTGGATACGGCCCGGTAGCTACTCGGAGTACCACAACGGCTTCAGACACGGCCTGTGGCTCCACACGTTGAAGCTGAGTACGGTAATCGACCGACTGTTCGACTCATACGCCAATCGCTATGAGTTAGAGTCACTGCACCGCGACTACGCTCATGCAGCGGCTATTCTCCACGACCAATGGAAGAACGGCCCACATCCCGAGTCTGACCGAACGAACTACAAAGGCAACCACGCGACTGTTGCGGCTGACGTTGTTCGTAACTACAGCGACCTCCCAGATGTGGTTGCTGATGCGATTGAACAGCACATGGGGCCGTGGGGTGATGTTCCACTGGATTCGCCGGTTGCGAGACTCGTACACAATGCGGATATGGTCGCCAGTGACGATGCAATTAACATTGGCGTCTATGAATATCTCCCTGCCGAACTCGAAGGAATCGCTCACAAACAAATCGAACGACCAGAGACCACCAATGAGTAACGAATCAATCGACTTTGACGAGTATCAACAGTTTACCGAAAGCACAGCCGTCTACCCAGACGAACCGTTCTATCCCGAATCAGCAAGAGCGGGAGACGCACTGAAAGCGGCAGGTGACCCAACCGTGGACATGGGCGTCATCTACTGTGCGCTGGGCTTGAACGGAGAAGCCGGTGAGGTAGCAGAGAAGGTCAAGAAATCAATTCGTGACGACGCTGACCTTGACGTTGCAAAGGAGTTGGGAGATGTACTGTGGTATCTCGCTCGGCTATGTGATGAACTTGACCTTTCGCTTCAGGACGTGGCTGAAACCAACGTCGAGAAGCTGACTGACCGCAAAGACCGCGACGTGTTGCACGGGTCGGGCGACGACCGATGAGTGATGATTCAGGATACGAAATAGGTGACGCATCGAGAACGGCGGCGAACATTGTTTCACAAGAACGCGACTCACACGGGGATGCGTACACGAACCACAAGCAGATAGCCGATTTGTGGACGGCGTTTCTCCAGTTCAAGCTGAAAGAGGACATCAACCCGTGGGAAGCCGCGATTATGATGCAACAGGTCAAACAGAGCCGAATGCAGGCTGGATATCTGAAGTTCGACCACTTTGCGGACATCAGTGGCTATGCGGATGTCGCGTTGTACAGTGCGTTGTGTGACCCTGATACTGAAGTCAGTATGGACGAGTTCATCGAGGGTTACTGATATGAGCAGGAGTAAAGGCGCGAGGTACGAACGCGAACTGGTGAACGAACTCCGCAACGACGGCTGGTTTGCGATGCGACTGGCCGCGTCCGGTGGCGGTACTGATGCGGAACTACCCGATGTGTTGGCCGCGAAAGACGAACAAATCGTGGTGATTGAACTCAAGTTCACATCAAGTTCGCGTATCACAGTGAAACGGAGCAAAGTAGATGGTCTTCGGTGGCTGGCGAATCACCTCGGTGCGTCAGCGTTGATTGGAGGCCGGTTTTCGGGAGATACGGACTACTACTTCTGGACGCCCAGTGAGTGCAAGCAGAACGCGAAGTCGATTTCGGCAGGCAAAGCCGACCGGAAGAACGCCATGCGGTTGTTGTGAGATGGATATATACATTTGGCATGTACATGTACATCTGAATAATGGTCAATGCGCGTGACTCTACACCATCTGATGAAGAAGCCGCTCGTGCGTATCGGTCGTGGGAGCAGTACGACAGTTCCGATTCAGACGACGGATTCGGTTTAGACTCCGCGTTCAAAGACGTCATTCAACGCGACCCGACCGTGTGTGACAACTGTTTTCTCAAGAAGTACACCCGTGTTACCCACGAGTGGTGGCGTGGCAGTTTGGGCTGGATGGATTACGAACGATGGGTGCCGTTCCCAGAACGTGTTGAGGAGATTCCCGCTGAAGGAACACAAGGAACTCGCCTCACATGTGGCAACTGTGGCCATCGTTCGACCAAACACCGTCCAGTACCGAAAGAAGATATTGTCGAACACGCCGAGAACATCTCTGATACGCTCCGGAGAAAGCACATCTCTCACGACAGAGAACTACTGATTTCTGAAGTACTCCAACGTAACACCAGTGATAATCAAGGGAAACAGGACTCTGATGTGTTTGCTCCGGCTGTCAAACGGGCAATTGAAGCAACGAAGTTGTGAGCAATCCATATATGTAGCCCGACTAATCAGTAGGTATGCCAATGGGCTTTACACGTGAGCCGTTTGCTCACAACTGGTCACAGGGAAACTACGTTGACGGCGGTGTACTGGAAGGTCGTATTGATTGGGACGTACTGGACGAACTGACGAATCAGTCAATGGCCGTTCTCGAACGCGTGTATGAGGAGTTCGACACCCTCATTGTTCACTTTTCGGGCGGGCTTGACATTCTGTGCATTGTCCACATGCTCGACCGACTGGGCGTTGATGCCCAACTGGTAAACTTCCGTTCGATAGAGCAGTTTCCCGACTCGGTTGATTTCATCCGGGGAATAGCCGACGCTTTTGATTTCGAGCTAATCGAGATGGTCAACGAAGACCAAGACATCGAGTGGGTCAAAGAAAACGAAGACGAGGTGTTGTGGCCGACGTTCAAGGTTAAAGACAGACTGTACCACGACACGTACCGTAACGTCGCCCACCAGTACCACGTCGATAACGATGTTGATGCCTACATCACAGGTCGTCGTTCTGAACACAACCACACACCCAAAACAGTAATTGCGGACAAGGAAGCCTACGACATGGTGAATCCGTGGCCTGAGTTGGATGAGATGGTGTCGTATCAGGTCAATCCAATCAACACGTGGAACTTTGAGTATGTAGCGGCGTATCTCGATGCTCACTCAATTCCGGTGATGCCCGGCTATCGGTTTTCGGAAGTCGGCTGTGAGTACCCGTGGCACCGAGCCGAACGGGAGAACGTCTGGACAGAGTATGAGAAAACACCCGAACAACAGTGGTGGGAGTGTCGGCAGATGACCGTTCGGTACGGCTACACAGACTTCTGGACTGACCATATCAGTAAACATTTCCCAAGAGGTGAAGAACTCGCGTCTATGTACGCCGCTGATACCGACGCTGACCTGCTGAGTTACGAAGACGGCTATAATCACGGTGCCGATGCAGAGCCGGTGCCGTATCCGTGTGGCCCGGTTACACAAGAGTCGGTGGTGTCGCCATGAACCTCGACCACATAGGCCGCCCATGCCTGTCACATCAGTGGTCACAGGGTAACTACGTCGAAGGTGGCACGCTTGAAGGCCGCGTTGATTGGGACAGTCTCGATGAGATGGAAGCAACCGCTCACGAAGCGATACTGAAAGTCTACGACCGGTATGATACAGTAATTGTCGGAAACTCCGGCGGCATTGACTGTGCGGTGATTCTCCAGATGTGTGCCAATCTGGGACTGGACGTGACCGCAGTATCGATACTGAATCCGTCATACCACGCCTGCATCAAAGAGTGGTGTAACGCGTTCCCACGCTCACTCGGATTGGACGTAGACATCGACATCGACCCGACCCGCGATTTAGAGTGGGTACAAGAGAACGAAGACCTTTGTATTTACCCAACATGGGATGACAAACAAGAACTGCTGAATACGGGCTACCGGACGCACTTCGAGCACTACAACATCGACCACGACGTTGACGCCTATCTCTCCGGACGCCGCAACGAAGTCAACTGGGCACACACGTTCTACGACGAACGGTGGTCTGCAATGGAGATACGACCGATATACAACTGGACAATCAAACACGTCGTCGCCTACTGCGATAAGTACGACGTACCGATTTGTCCGTTCTACTTCGAGTTCCCGAGTACGGGCGGCTATCCGTGGTACCGCCGCCGACTGTTCTCGAAAACTGGACGGCAGATTCGAACACGTGGACAGTGGTGGTACTGGACACGCCGAGTGTGCCTTCGTGCTGGTCGAACCGACTTCTGGAAGCAGATAGCCGATGCGTTTCCGGAGTCCGAATCACTGTCAGCAGAGTACGCCGCGTCCGAGGACATTCTGCGTCTCGATGTTGAAGACGGCTATGAGTATGGTCTGGATGCGGTGAAACACCCGATTGATGTTGAACCAGCACACTTGGATTCCGTTCGAGAGCAGTTGCAAGTCCGAGATGACTCCCACGATGATAAGGTCACCTTCTGATTTATTTAGTAGTAGCTGATATTGCGAGCCATGACGGTCAACTGGCTCGGCATTGTTGGTGGGTGTGGTCCGGTTGCTTCAACGCACATCCAACACACGCTCCAACAACGAGCAACGGTTTCGGTTGAACAGGAACACGTTCCAATACTGAACTGCGTCGATTCAACGATGCCGTCGCGGGTCAAAGCCATCAACGGCGAAATTCCTGTGCCGGTTGAAACAGTCGAAGACTTCTTCGTCACGAACGCGACGTTTTTGGATTACCGATGTGACTACCTCGTCATCGGTTCGAACACGTCGCATTACTTCTACGATGCAGTCAACCGCGCAACTGACGCCGACGTTATTCACTTACCACACACCGCACTGGACGCACTCGTGGACAACGACGAAAACCAGATACAGATTCTCGGTACCAACACGTTAGCCGAAGTTGGCGTGTACGACACCGACCACGACATTGACGTAACTCATGTTGACCCCGATGGTGCAACCGACGTGATATTCGAGATAAAGAACGACAACATGGAAGAAGCGCGGTGGTTGTTCGAAGAGTGGCTTCAGCAGGAAGCAAACCCCGATATTCCCGTCCTACTGGCGTGTACGGAGCTATCGAAGTTAGACATTCCACTCCCGTTCTACGGATACGACGCCGTAGACCTGTTCGCAGACTTTTATCTTAACACCTGCCATAACTTCAATCAAGAGTAATGGCTTTCACGAAACGATACTGTTTGATGCACGACTGGGAACAGGGCAACTACATCGAGAACTCGACCATCGAAGGTCGTGTTGATTGGGATGAACTCGAACGTATGGAACACCACGCCCACGAACAGTTGCGTGAACTGACCCAGCACATGAACCCGATTCTGGGCTGGACAGGTGGTGTCGATGCGTTAGTGACGGCACATCTCATCTACAACGCTGGACTCGTTTCAGAGATTCCAAAGGCGGTTTCAATCACCAGTCCCGAGCGGTTTTGGTCGCATCAGGAGTACTGTTATTCGATGGCCGAGGAGATGGGTTTTGAAAACGACTACTACTATTGGCACGAGTTCGATATTGAATGGGTGGCCGACGACCCTGATAAACGACTGTTCCCAGCACTCGAATATGTTCACTACATCGGACGCCAACGCATGAACAACCGTGGATTCACCAACTGGTTCGATGAACACCCCGAGTTCGACTGTGCCATTTGGGGCTTGCGACACGAACACAACAATCCGCGAGAACAGATGCGAGAACGCCAGTACGGTGCATGGGAGTTTCTGCCGATTAAAGAGTGGGACATCAAACACGTCGTGGCATATTTAGACAAGTACAACCTGCCTATCAGTCCACAGTACCGAGACCCGAACCCGGTCAGTGCTGGTCCACCGTGGTGGCGACGGTACACGGTTGACGACGATGGCACTGAAGTCCGTACGATGAACCAGTGTTGGTGGCAGACTCGCTATCTCACGGTGCATCATGGCTACGCCCAGATGTGGGACAAACATATTCTCAAGCACTTCCCCGAAGCTGAATCAGCGGCTGCGGAGTGGGCAGCGTCACAGGACAAATCGTTCGTCAGCATTGATGACGGCTACAACATGGGCGCGAACGTTTCGGATATTCCGGCTGATACGGGCTGGAAAACACACGAAAACACTTAATGACGCACTGTCCGCTTTGACTACATATGTTGTCGAAACCAAGACAGTGCTTGCTTCACGACTGGGAGCAGGGCAATTACGTTGACGGTGGCATTCTCGAAGGCCGCATCGACTGGGATGGCTTAGAGACGATGGAACAGACCGCACTTGACGTTATCGAGTGGATGGTAGACGAACACGATGTGTGGTTGTTCTGGTCGGGTGGTATCGATGTGGCCGTAGTGTTGCACATGTGTTACCGACTGGATTTACAGGACGACGTGCCCTGCATTACGTTTAGAACACCGGAACACTATCCGTCAGCCGCTGATTACGTTGAAGGAATGGCCGACAGGTGGGGGTTTGACCTTACTATCGAGTCTGCGGAGTGGATGGACATCGAGTGGGTGGCTGACGACCCCGAGACACGCCTATTTCCTCGTTGGATTGACAAAGACCAGATGTACGATGATGAGTACTCGAATCCGGCAGCAGAGCACCAACAGTCTGAGGGGTATGAGTTGGCACTGACTGGCCTTCGTAACGAACATGGCAAGTCTACAGCGTACATCGAATCCAGTAGAGACAGTTTTACGGCAGGGAAACCGATTTACCAGTGGTCTGTTGAACATGTGATGGCCTATCACGACAAATACGCCATTCCAATTCCCGAGGGATACCGTTTGTTGACGACTGGAGCCAATCACCCGTGGCATCGAGAGCTTACAAGCGCAGAGAACCATCATTACGCCGAATCTCGCCGACAAACACGCACAGTGCCCCAATGTTGGTATTTAGTCCGTGAGGCAACAGTGAAACACGGGTATACCGACTTTTGGACCGACCATATTCTTGATTACTTCCCAGAAGGCGAAGAACTGGCCCAAGAGTGGGCTGCGAGCAACGATTTGACGCTACTATCGATTGAGGACGGTCAAAACAGCGGTGCAGACGCATATGAGGTGCCGTATTCGTGTGGCCCCGGAACGTAGCGGTTTGGGATAATGTTTTCACGACCCCACAGTAAATAGCACCTGTATGTCAGCTATTGAAACACCTGACGAGACGTTGCCCGTCGAGTGGGTCGAGCGAGAAACGCTCATGCCCAATGAGTGGAACCCGAACACCATGAGCGAGCAGAAACGCGAGGAGTTGGTGTATTCGATTACCGACAACGGGTGGACCCAGCCAATCATCGTTGACCCCGATACGAACGAGATAATCGACGGTGAACAGCGATGGCACGCCAGCAGAGACGCCCGAGTCCGTACAGACGATGAGTTGACGCCGGATGGCGTTGAGAACGGCTTTGTTCCAGTGTTTTACCTCGATGTGGACGACACCCAAGCCCGTGTTGCAACGGTGCAACACAACATCAACGGCGATACCAACTCGGACTCGTTAGGCGAGATATTCGCCGACCTCGACAAAGAGGGCATGTTTTACGACACTGCCGAACGATTCCAGTTGGGCGAGACTGGCATCGACCGACTTATCGAGCGTGCTGAAAGCGATGAAGACACGCCCGAGGCATTCGGCACACCCGAAGAAGCCGAAGACGAACTCGAAACGGACGACGGCATGTTCACCGAATCATTGGAGTTCCAGATGACCGTTGAAGAAGCCGAAACCGTACAGGCTGTTCTGGACGAAGCCGACTGTTCAGTACTGGAGTTCTGTCTGTTCGTGGTCGCCGAAGACATCCATACGCAGACTCGCGTCGATATGCGTGATGTGGCTGACCGCGATGCGGTGTATGAGTACGGCGAGGAGCCAATCGAGTATCCGGGTGTGGACATCGACAAACACCTCTCACGCTACTACCGAGACGACGACCCCGAGGAAGTAACCGATGGTGAAGAACGGTGAGTGTCCGATGTGTCAGTCGCCGAAGTGGGCGGAAAAGACACCTAACGGCACCCACATCTGTCCGAACTGTTCGTTTGAAATCAAAGACGGTCACCGAGTGTGATTACTAATGAGTGAAACTACCTACAGCGCAGAACCGACCGATGAGTACTGGCCCGGTGAATGGGTCGCCCCTGAAGCAATCGAACCGAACGACTGGAATCCAAACGAACTTGAAGACGACGAGTTCGAACGACTGAAGCAGTCGATTATGGACAACGGGTGGACGATGCCGATTGTCGTCCACGCCGAAGACAACTACATCATCGACGGCGAACACCGTTGGGCCGCTGCACAGGAGTTGGACGACGACCCAGACCTCACGCCCGAAGGTACACCGTCGCACTTCGTCCCGGTGTACGGAATCACCGTCAGCAATGAACAGGCGAAGTTGGCGACAGTCCAGCACAACAGGGCGCGTGGCAGTGTAGACGTTCCACGGCTTCAGAATTATCTGGACGACCTCGACTCACGCGGTGTGCTTGCTGATGTGCAAGACCGTATCGGTATCGAAGACGACACCATCTCGGAGTTGCTTGGCGAAATCACGACACCCGACCTTCCCGACGACACCATGCCGTGGGAAGAAGACGATGACGAAGATGATGAGAGTTCATCCGAGTCAACAACCGAGACACCGATGCCCGAATTTCACGAAGACCGAACCAAAGCCCTTCGTGGGACAGTCGAAGACCCCGATAACGTAGAGTCGATTACGGAGACGCTATCGGAAGACGAGTACAAACAGGTCTGTGAAGCACTCGGTTCGGAGATGCGAGCACAGAGTCTGGTCAACGCCGCTCGGTTCGTTTCGGACAAAGGGGCGGTGGATAGTCTCGCCGAGTTCGTCCACCGATGACGACTTCGGAGACACGCTACGGAATCCTGCACGACTACGAGCAGGGCAACTACATTGAGAACTCCGAGTTAGAAGGTCGCATTGACTGGCAGGCGATGGAAGAAGTCTGGAACCAGACCATCGCCTTACTCGAACAGACGAACGACGAGTTTGTCCAACCGGTCGTTGGCGTATCAGGCGGAATCGATGGACTGGTTGTGCTTCACATGGCCAAGCAAGCAGGACTGGATACGGCAATGAACGTCCGAACACCCGAAGAGTATCCGTCGAATCAGGAGTTCGCCGACTCCATGCCCCGACGGTGGGGATTCGAGATGCGCTATATGGACCGTCCAAAGATGGACATGCAGTGGATTCTCGAAGACGAAGCCCGCCGGTTCTTCCCCGAGTACGACGAGCGACAGTCCCAGTTGGTCAACCGACAGCGGGGTGGATTGAACGCATGGCCGAAGGACAAAGACGTTGATGTGATGGTGCTTGGACGACGCCGCCAGCACAACTCCGCGTCGATACAGTTGTGGGACGACCTCGGCTCACACTACACGCTCGACCCGATTATCGAGTGGAAGTGGGAACACGTGATTTCGTACGCCGATTACCACGACCTTCCAATCAGCCCACTCTACCGTGTGCTCACACAGTCGGTCGGTGAGACGTGGTACAAACCGGTTCGACACTCCTACTCCGGACAACTCATCGAGACGAAAGCCGAGTCGTTCTGGAAGATTCGTAACTACTGTCTCAACTACGGCTACACGATGTTCTGGGAGTACATTCTGTCGGAGTTCCCACAGGGTGAAACGCTCGCTGCTGATTGGGCGGCGGAGAACGACATTCGGTTCCCAGACATCGAAGACGGTTATGACCAAGGCTGTGATGTCACGAAGAATCCCGCACAGGTCGGTCCCAATTCGTCTGGTACGACCAACTACCGAGACGAAACCGGATTGGGTGCGTGCATCTATGGAACGCTCAACAAAGATAAGTGGACAGTAGCAAAAGATGCAGGTGAAATACAATGAGTTCTGGCACTCGTAGAGTCAAGAAATACAACGAAGGAAAAGACGTGTTGCAGGCAGGCCGTGAACGCATGGACTACCTGTTCGAGAACTTTGATGAACTGTGGGTCTCGTTTTCCGGCGGGAAGGATTCGGGAGCCGTACTCAACCTCGTTCTCGATGCAGTCGAACGTCACGGTGAACTGCCCGGTGAAAAGAAAATCCAAGTACTGCACTTCGATGACGAGTTTGCGTATCCCGAAACAGAGGAGTTCACGAACAAGATAGTTCGTGAGTTCCAAGACGAACTCCATATCTGGTGGTTGTGTTTCCCGATGAAGTACGGCGGCGGAACCAACCGCACGGACAAGTATTTCACGCCGTGGAACCCGTCGATGAAAGACCGCTGGATTCGAGAAAAGCCCAGTCCCGACCGTCATCCGAACATGACGATGATGGACAGACGCCACGAGTGGTATCAGGAACACGTAGACGCGTCGATGAAGCACAAAGACATCGCGCCACTGCTCATCGAAGAAAACCGCGACGGACGTGCCGCATCACTCACCGGGATTCGGACGAACGAGTCGATGAACCGGTACACGGCGCTGATGCGAGCCGGAACGTGGCTCAAAGGCTACGGACAGGGCCGAGACCACCGAGTGGCGTACCCGATTTACGACTGGACAGACCGCGACCTCTGGAAGATTCACAACGACGAAGGCTGGGAGTACAACAGAGCCTACGACAAACTCCAGCAGTTGGGCTATGCGCCACGGACAATGCGGACAGCCCATCCGTTCCACTACATGTCGTTGACCGCAGGAAGCGACAACAGTTCGGAAGCGGCCACACAGAAGCAGATGTGGCCCGAAGAGTACGTTCGGTGGGCACGACGGTTGGAAGGCGCACAACTCGCGTTCGACTACGGTGGCAAGTACGCCGGACCAGTTTCGCCACCCGGCATGAACAACGAAGAGTACACCCACCTTCTGTTGGAGAACATCGAAGACGAAGACCTGTATGAGAAGTGCCGACGGCAGATTCAAAAGCGCATCAACAACCACGCTGACCACTCCGATGAACCGCTCCGTCAGTGGCGTCCGTGTCCCGTTTGCAACCTGCGTTGGTGGGACATGGTGAACTATGTTTACGAGAAAAAGTACGACATCGTACTGGGACAGACAGGATAATGAGCGAACCAAAACACGACGAAGTGTACGACAAGCGGTATGCCGAAGAGATGCCCGAAATCGAGAACTCCGATGTATCGATGAAGGCGTTCGTCGGCAAGCCACTGGATGAGATTATCGACGAACACGACCCGACACCACCAGCCGAGAAGTTGGAAGCCGAGTGGGTCGAACGCGACCGGCTGTTGCCCAACGACTGGAACCCCAACTTCATGCCCGACCACATCGAGGAAGCGTTGGTGTTGTCGATTCTCGATAACGGGTGGACTGCACCGATTCTCGCTAAGTCGGATGATACGATTGTAGACGGCGAACACCGTTGGCGGATTTCCGGTCACCCACAACTCACTGACCGTGAAGACCTCACACCTGAAGGTGTTCCCGCCGGTCATGTACCGGTTCACTACGTCGATATGGAACGAGAGCAGGCGATGCTGGCAACATACCAGCAGAACTACGCTCGGGGTGAAGACAACATCGTCGCGCTTGAAGAACTCGTTTCAGACCTGTACGACGATGATGAGGAAGAAACGCTCCAGACACGCATGGGCGTGTTCGAAGGCGAACTCGAACACCTGTTACCTGATACGAAAACGTCGGTTGTTGATAGCGAAGACCTCGGCGATGCGCCGTGGGAGAAACCGTGGGATGATGACGCCGAATCAGAGATGAGCGACGGCGTGCGATACGGTAAAACACTCCGGTTGGACATGCTCAAAGAGGAGACGGATTTGGTTGAGTGGTTGTTCGGCGGCGATGCAACCAATCTTCACGACTTGGCTGAGTTCGTTAGTGACCGAGAGTTGGAAGACGAGGTTGTGTTCAAATGAGTGAAACGGAAGAAGTCGATATTAACCTGACCGAGACGCCTGACGATTATCTCGATGTACAGTGGGTGCCACGTGACGCCATCGAGCCGAACGAGTGGAACCCCAACCGGATGAAAAGCGAACAGCGCACGCATCTGGCACGCTCTATCAAGAACCACGGCTGGACACGCCCTATCGTTGTCCATGCCGAGGAGATGTACATTATCGACGGCGAACAGCGGTGGACAGTCTCGAAGAAGGATTCCATTCAGGAAGACGAAACGCTCACACCGCCTGATGTGCCCGCCGGATACGTCCCGGTGTTCGGTATCACTGTTGAGGAGTCGAAGGCGAAAGTCAGCACGATTCAACACAACCGTGTTCGGGGTTTCATCGACCATTCGAGCCTGTACGACTGGCTTGGCGAGTTCGAACAGAAAGACATCCTCAACGATGTGGCGGATGAAATCGACCTCGATAGGTCGGACGTAAAGCGATTAGTGAACCAAGAAGAAGTAGCGGATGTCGTCGGTGGTTCACACGACAAGCTCTCCGATTCGTGGGAACCAACACCGATTACGGAAGTCGAATCAGGGGAGACGGTCACGGATTCTCGAACCGAAGGCATGAGTGAAGCTGAAGGTGATATGGAAGTCGGTCGTATCACTGTTCAGTTTCGCAAGGAAGTCAGAGACCGTATCGAAGACGTGTTCGGTACGGAACACACGGCGGACAACGTGATTCGAACAGTCAACTACATCGATGAGTATGATTTGGTTGACGAGTTCCGCGAGTACGCCGATGCTTCACGACACCGTGAACACCTCCACCCCGACCACCCGTTCTGTGGCGTTCATCCACGACACCGCCCGGCTGACTGGGATTCGAACTGGGATACGCACAACCGTGAAGTCATCAACCCTGACGAAGCGAGGGACGGAAGCGACTACGGGTGATAGCACTTATTACAAATCAATAGAGATTCACAGTTGCCTATGTTTAGGCAATTGTCAACTGCGGTTGCGACGTTCAGGCGTATAGCATCGGAGAGTTTCGAAAAGGCGTGCGGTGAAACGTTCGTTCTGGTTCAGTACGGTCACAGTGGCAACTCGGGGTACTACGCTCAATGAGTGTTGTAGAGTCTGCCAAAGACGCGTTCCGTTCTGAGAACAACAGTCCGTGGCGAGTTGGACTGTCGATGTGTGCGACATGGAGTCTCGGTGTCTCGATGGCTGCCGGTCTCACGCTATTAGGCATCTGGGGTTTCGCGCCGTTCGTGGTCTGGATGACGTTCAACGTGCTGTCCGTTCCACTGTTCGTTGTCGTCTATCTCAAGTTCCCACAGATACAGAAGTTCATTGACTTCCGCATTATGCAGTTAGTGATGGTGTTCGTGTTGTTCGCGTATATTACCATCAATCTGAATGCGATGGTCGAAGTTGTCGGTCCCGGCATTGAGTTACTGACCTACCAGTTCCTGAGTGAAACCGGTGCAGTCACGTTGGCGATGGGTGTCTCTGCGGCACTGTTCGTCTTCATCTACTTCACCGGTCTCAACGGCTCAATATCGACCGACATTTTCCAGTACACCTTCCAAATTATCGGAGCCATGCTGATTGCAGTCACTGGTATTATCTGGGGCACACCCGGAGTGGACGTACCAGCAACGGCTGACACCTCTGTGTGGCTGATTGCAGCAACCGTTGGACTGCTTTCTGGCCCATACGTTGACCCCGCACAGTGGCAGCGTATCGAGAAAGCACCACAGCTTGAGACTGGCCTGTGGGCAGGCTTTTGGTTCGGTATCTACATCATTTTCGTCCTACTGGCTGCACTCAACTTCGGTCCGGAGAGCTTGCTTCACGGCATCCTCCTCGTGATTGTTGTGTACAGTGTTTCGACCAGTACGATGGACTCCACTGCCGCAGCGTTCCAACGCATTCTACAAAACAGACAACTGGCGTTGGTGGTCGGTCTCATCGGCGTGGCCATCTATCCGTGGTTCGGTGGGCCGGTTGGCACCTCGTGGGCTGTGTTTTCCGAGTACAGAGCCATGATTTCGGGGACAATTGTCGCTATCGCCGTGCTCCTAACAGTTATTCCCGGTTTGGACGTTGAAATGTTCAAAACGAAGCTGGATGGTGACACTGCGGACATCAAAACAGGCGACTAACACCCAAAACAGGGTGTTTCCTTTGTTTTAATGATTGAAACTGTCGTCTACAAGCTGAAATGCAATGCGTGTGGCCATCAACAGGTCAGAACACCCCACTTCCTCATGGTGTTTGGCCGTCCACTGTCTTGTACGGACTGTGGGGCGGTTGAACTGGATGTGGTGACGAGTTAAACCGAAAACACCCCTCTTTCTTCGTCTTTTAGAGCGTAATAGTTATAGTTGACATCCGAAACCGACAGTTCTGGACGTACAGCACGTCTACGGTTAGAACCGGGCGCGTTAGCGCCACTCAACGCGTGTGCGTTGGTACTGATGCCACCCAATGGCGTGCAAGTTCTAATTGGTACTGTATACGCCCCGCACCGCCCAGCACCGCCACCGCACCGCCCAGCACCGCCCCACAGCCACTCACAGCCACACAACCCGACCCAACGCCCACAGAGACCGACAAACCGCCTCACGGGTCTCACAGCGCCGTAGAGCGATAGCGCAACCACAGAGAACCGAATATCGCAGTGTACTAACGCAAAACCACTGGACAACGCTGGAGTGCGATGAAAGGTTCAGTACAGGGGTCGAGATGTACTAAAATATTAGTACACGGTGTACTAAATCGTTAGTACATGCCACGCGACGACCAAACCAGTATTAGTGTGAACGACGAACTGGCCGATGAACTTGAGACGTATGGCACCACCAGAAACGAGCAACTCGAAACAGTGCTCGACCTTGCACGTGGAGCCGAAGGCTCGGGACAGCCGGATATGACCGAAGACATAGAGCGCGTTGACCGCCGCCTTGACGAACTGCAACAGCAACTCAACCGCCTGCCGAACGCAATTGCTTCGGAACTCCGGTAATAACTCACCACTCTCTACTCTACTACTACCTCTACTCTACAACATATACATATACATTTCAAATGTACATATACATTTGACTTGACCCAGACACCGTTCTATACATTTGGACTTCCAACCGCAACTCCGCGTATCAGTAGCAAGTACACAAGGAATTATGACCCGACAGTTCTGAGCGGTAGGTATGTCGGCGATTTACGAGTTCTTGCGAGCGTGGTACTGGTTGGTTCTCCCACTCTGGACGGTTTTCACGTGGTGTTGCGGATTCGTCATGGCATGGGTTGTCCGGGGTCGCTATGTGAACGCTGCAATAGTTATTGACCCAGATGAATGACCGTGGCTTTGATACGGTCTGCCTTGAAACAGACATACACAATGACAGTGGGGTTGACTGACATCGAGGTGAGAACGAATGGCTGGATATAGTAAAGACGATGATGGGCCGAACTATGCGGCCATTTCACCACCGGACGAAAAGCACCCGAAAGACTACACCTACGTTGAGCGACGAGCGGAGATATACCGCCTTATCGAAGAAGCGGGACATCCCCACAACTTGGAGCGAAGTCAGGCGGAACTCGGCAAACGCTACGGTGTGAGCCAGAAGCAAATCAGCAAGGACATCCAGCGACTCCTCGAGTTCGAGGCTGAACACAACTCTGA
>LFCJ01001174.1_pt1 | contig 17886 bp, 30 predicted proteins | sample 643141 | NCBI WGS metagenome assembly LFCJ01 (sample SAMN03766243, study PRJNA286221) | soda lake metagenome | biome: soda lake; feature: Kulunda steppe; material: water; isolation source: sample B1-Br-g2 brine of Lake Bitter-1 | place: Russia: Kulunda steppe | collected 2010-07
AGGTAGGACTCGAACACGTGCCTATCACCATGGAGGTCACACCCCGAGAGATTCGACCGCCTTTCCAACAGAACGAGGAATTCACGACAGACGATTCAAAATTTGTACGCGAAAGACAGGGGTTCGAGCGGTCATAGAGTAAAGTCCAGCGACCAGTGACGGACTCTGCGAAGTGAGGACAGTCGGTAGGTGGTGTTAGTGGTATGTCCATCATGACTATGCCTTACCGTTACTCCTCCGTGCTGACTTTTACACAGACGCCATTTGAGCGGAGTGGATGATGCCCACACTATAGGTATTCACCGCAGTCTCGACACTTTTTGATGTCTTGGAAGGGGTCAAACACGGTACCGATGTTCGTTGAGCTGCATTCGGGACAGGTCATACACACAGAAAGTGAATGACTCTGAATGTCATTCTTACGGTCTCATTTTCAGTCACTGTCCTTGAACGGCTCAGTTTTCAACCGCTCCAAGAAATCAATTAGTTTATCGACGCGCTCCTCATCCTCGTCGGGGACGGCCAGTAGACCTTCATCTCGCGCTCGTACGAAGAGATAGCTCACTGTCCGCTGCCACTCGATTAGGTTATGCGGCACAGTGTCTATATCGTGCAGATACACGAAATACTCTGAATTACAGTGACGGCACTCTACGAGCTGTCCGTCACTGACAACACCATCGTTAAGATGGAAGCCTTCGTCATCAAACGGAGTCGTCTCTCCACAGCCGCGGCATTCAAACTCTGTCATCCTCTCCCTCCGTGGCCTTTCGATAGTGGCCTTCTAAGTACGATTCAGCGTACATTTCGTACGATTCAGCAACGGAGGGTAGCCCAATCGCATACCAATATTCTCGTTCATCAACATCCCAGAACCGTTGCTTGACGACTTTTTCATACGGGAAATCGTCCTCGGGTTCTGCCCATTCTTCCTCGATGGTGTGGATGAGTCGGTCTCCAAGTTCGTACGTTGGAGTTGAACTTTGCTCAGAATTGTAGTGCCAAGTGTGGATAGTCAAACCACCATCCCCGTCACACAGTGCGTTAAAATGCAACTCTGTACCATCATCCCTGTAACCCGCAAACCATAGACTCTCGCCGCTCATCCGCTCAATCCGCAATCTATCTACATCGTGCATCACGTCGATGTCTTCATCTGGTTTGATTTCATCTGTCATTGATTCTCACCACTTATCAGCACAGTCCAAGCACAGGAACTCGTTCCCTGGGTGGTTCAATTCAGATTCGCAAACCAGACACACGTCGTGGTCTCCAAAGTGGTCTAAAAAGCCGTACTGAACGCCGTCAGGATACCAGACATCGCAATTTGACACAGGACAGTGATGCTCTCCGTTCCGTTGCACCAGCAGGCTCAGTATATCGTCCTCATCCATGTCTCAGCCCTCGCTCTCTTGTTCCGCTCTGAACGAATCAACCTCGCGCTCGACTAGCTCCTGGTATTCCGAACTATCGAGACCTCGGTAGTCGTCCGAGACCTCATGCAGCATATTCTTCCACTCCGAAATCTCCTTCAAGCAGTACTCGCGCGGCGACATGCCTGCTCGTCTTGCACTATCCTCCACGTCCGCTCGGTCCATAATCATAACCGAGACGATAACGACTGCTGCATTCATTCTTACGAAGTCAAATCGTGTCGACACGAATTCTTAGCGAGCTAACTGTTTATCTTCAAAATAGCAGTGATGAATTTTCTGTGTAAATTACATTCTGTTTGAGCATGTGCTATATGTTTAGCTGAAAATCTCACTGCGATTGTGAATTGGTGAATAATCGACTTTACCCCTAGACTTGACGGAGCGTGAGCGGAGTTAGACTTACTACCATACACGCACGAACACGACCAATGAAACGCATTCTCTATAGGTGGCGGTCTCAAATGCGCCTGAGCGCAGGCACGTACCTGAACGCTCGCGTGTATAATGCGTGCGTGCTCGCTTACTAGCCACACTTGGTTTGAATCTGGTTATCGATGTTTTACGGTGAATACTGTTCTTGATAATCTTGCAACGTGTCAGGGTCGCTGTCCACGTACTCGAATGTAGTCTGAATTTTTTTGTGCCCTACGAGTTTAGCTATTACAGGCACTGGGGTTGGCGTCTGGTTGCACATGTGTGTTATATAACTAATCCGCATCGTGTGTCCACTGATTAGCCAACGAGTGTTACCGTTGCCGTCCGTGTAGAGTGGTTCATTTAGACCTGCATCCTGAGCAGCTTCTTTTATTTTTCTGGATAGATATGAAGAGCGGAAATATGGCTTTTGGTCGGTCGCGAACAAACTCTCCTTTGGTCTGAGTTTTTCTTTCGCCTTGCTGTTTGCCTGCTCGTACTCTTTACTAAACTTGTAATCGTCACGCTCTTCTTCCATCCAGCGATATAACAAATAATTCAGGCGCGAATCCTCGCTGAACCACTGGTCACGAAAGTAAAGGTCGTCATCTGTGTCCGTGATTTTAGCCGAGTCTACAATGATATGACGCTCCTCACGGTTTACGTCTCCAATCTGTAACCGTTGCACTTCCACAGGGCGGAGACCGCATTCATATGCCAGACGGACAGCTGCCTCGTTACGGATTCGGGGTTGTGGTAGGTGGTCGATGATTGTTTCGATGTCATCAGGGGCGAGTGCAAGGAGTTGCTTCGAACTATCCGTTGACCGATTATTCTTGACGATTACAGTGACCTGCTTCGTCTTGGACTGCTTAATGTCGTGTTCCTTTTTCAGGTTGATTAGCTCACACGGGTTGTCATTACGGTCAAGATGGTTTCGGCTGATGAGGTAAACGTAGAAGATACTAACCGAATTATATCGGGATACGAGACTCTGTGTAGCCAATCCATCCGCCTTGCGTTCATCGATATAACGATGGACATCTGCCTTTTGAGCTGCTCCTGCTGTGATGTCGTTCGACTCGCACCAGTGAAGCCAGTCTCTCACTCCTGTTTTACGAGTTCCCTTGCTCGTGCTCTCGTACTCTTTCCGTTCGAAAAACTTGTTATAGAGAGACTCATGTTCATTCGCTAGCTCTGTCTCTGGTGGTATCTCTGTTCTACTTTTCAGGTTCTCAGGTTGCTCGCTCATTTTAATTCATAGAATCTGCGACGGCCATCGTCCACGGTACTGTCCACCGACTCATATTGCTCCGATAAATACACAGCTGCATCACGAACGACCGATTCATCCTCATCAATAGCTGCTGCAATATCCTCGACATAACCTGTTATCTTTGCCTGTTCATTGATTGGGAGTCCGAGTTCTGTCTTCAAGGAGAGAAACTTCTCCTCACTATCAACGAGTGGGAGCATGTCGTGGACCTGCCCAGCGATGCGATAAAACTCATCACTCCCTCGCTCGACTTCAGCGTCTGGAGTCTGTGTCACCACATCGATGTCTGCTTCGATACGGGACAGTCGGCTCTCAATCGTATCCAGAGAGTCCTCGACAGATGTGAGGTCAACGTTGACCTCTTGCGTATTATTTTGCTGATTTTGGAGGAAGCCGAAGTTATCATCGAGTTCGTGACGGACTGCCGTCTTGATTAAATGGGTGAGGTCTTTGTATTCGTCATTTTCATTGACGGCTTGTAGCCACTCGATTTTCTCCTCAGGGGCGACGTTGACCGACGTGCTCGGACTCACATTGTTAAGGTCGATGTCGGGCGGGTCGCTCATTACCCAAAATCTTCCGTCTGAATAAGTAGAATGTAGTTTGTCGGCCAATGTTGCCGACTTAGTTTAGCATGCTATTCTCGGCCAAACATCTGGCGCATCATCGGATGCATCTCCATCATCTGCTCTTCGGCGATCTCCTCGTACAGTTTGTACGTAATGGAGACAGCGAGCAGGAGGCCAGTCCCTTCGACTTGGCCGATGGTGCCGAGCATGTTCGCCCACACGGCGAGCAGTCCCACGAGTGCGCCACCGATGACAGTCACTTGCGGGATATACCGTTCCATGACCTTTTCGACGACACCGGGGTTCTGTCGGAAGCCGGGAATCTGCATCCCGCTGTTGTGGATCTGTTTGGCCGTTGCATCCGGCCCCATGTTCGTCGTTTCGACCCAGAAGATGGCAAAGATTGCGCCACCGATGACCATGAACGTCAGGTCAACGCCGACGCGGATCATCACCTGCCAACTGGCCTGGGTCACTTCACCGGTCCACCACATCCAGTCGGATGGTTGGTAGATGGGGGCGGTGTAGTAGAAGAACCCACCAGTTGGCTGACCCTCACCACCATAGGCTCCGAGCCAAGCGGGCATTCCGGCCCACTGGTTGTTCAGAATCTGGCCAATGAACTGGATGTTCGCCTGCAGTGCGCGAACTAAGATCATTGGCAGGACACTCGCGTAAATGAGCTTCACGGGGAAGCGACCGCGAGCGCCCTTCACTTTGGCGTGGCTCAGTGGGATCTCCACCCGAACGGATTCGGCATAGACGACGATCGCAAAGATAAGGATCGTCGTCAACAGTGCGATAAGCTGCCCTTGGCCGCCGAAGATCGTCGCGAGACCGTCTCCGGCAACCAGCGAACCGACTTGGGTCTGACCCGTCAGGATCAAAAACCACTCATAGAAGAACCCGCCTTCTGTGGGTTGGATGAACCCAGTGACGAGCCGTTGGCTCACCCCGGCGATGATGAACAGGCCGATCCCGCTGCCGATACCCCACTTACTGACGACCTCGTCCATATACAGGATGAGGACGCCACCGATGAAGATCTGGGTAAACATCAGCGTTCGGACGCCGTTCTGATCGAGGCTAAACCCACCAAGGGTCAGTGATTGCTGGGCTGGCAGGAAGTCGCCGGCAAACACCATCGGGAGTGCCGTCAGCGCCGTCATGATGATGACAAGCAGCTTCTGCAGTCCCTGGTAGAGGATCTGATCCCGCGGATCGTTCGTATCGAGTCCGAGCAGGTTCGCCCCACCAAGCAGCTGCAAGACAATACTGGCGGTGACGATTGGCCCAATACCAACGGTCATCAGCGAGCCGAACTCGCCAGCAAGCACTGAGCGGAAGTTCCCAAAGATATCTTGGGCTTCCGCCTCAACGTGCCCGAGCAGCGTGATGTTCGTCAGGAAGAAATACAGCACAAGAATGCCAGCCGTCCAGGCAAGCTTGCGCTTAAACGGAACGTGTCCTTCCGGACGGCGAACTGACGGCATCCGCGTCAGAACCGGTTCGGCAGCTTCCTTCCATCCCATAGTTAGGCCTCGTTTTCGTCGTCAGGTTCCTCGGCCTCAGCCTCGGCTTCGTCCTGGCCACGCTCGCTGAGGAGTGCCTCGCCACCGGCGGCCTCGAGTTTTTCGACAGCGGCCGCCGAGAAGGCGTCTGCGGTCACAGTCAGCGTATTGCGGACCTGGCCACCACCGAGGACTTTGACGATATCGACTTCGTGGCCGTCTTCGACGATGTCGCGTGCGTCGAGTTCGTAGCCCTCGTCGGTTTCTTCAGCAAGGCCGTCTGCAGCGTAGAGGATCGCGTCCTCGTCGAGCTTTTTCACGTCGATTTCGGCGACCTCCTCGCGGATGCCGTCGGGTCGTTTAAAGCCCTGTTTGCCTTTCGGTTCGTAGTTGTGGAATTCGTGTTTGCTCCGCCCGGCACGGCCGCGCCCGCCACGATGGCCGGCACCACGGCGGTTCTTGTGGGTTCCGCCGCTGTGTGTTCGCGAACCGCGCTGGCGTCGTTTCTTACTCGTCATTGTTATCGCATCGAGGTTAGCAGAGCGTTGATTTCCTCGGTTGTATGCTTTCCGAGTTGGCCGCCCTGTGATGCCGGATGTTTGATGCCGTCGTGGCCGCCCCGCGGTGGGTGCAGCCGAAGCGTCGGCGAGAGTCCCTGTTCACGAAGTGTCGTCTCCTCAGCAAGCAGTGCCGTTGTGAGCGCCGAGACGGTGTCGTAGTCGGTGTTTTCAGACACCCACTCGTCGTCGATATCGGCGTCGCCTTCCAGTGGCTCTCCACGCGTCGAAAGCAGCGTCTCGAGAACGTCCTGGTCGGGTTCGCCAAAGGCAACGTAGTCGTTTACCTTAGTAATCATCCCGCGGTAGGTATCGCGGTCGGGGATGAGCGTACAGTGGTTGACGTGGTGAAGGTTCAACATTGAGAGCGTATCGCGGACTTTCCCCTGCTGGTTGACCTCTCCGCGTACTTGCACGACGGCCTTCATTGTTCAACCTCCGGTGGTTTTTCTTCATCCGCAAGCCCGCGCTGGGCAGGCATTCGCGATTTGGAGGCGTTCTCTAAAGCGTTGAAAGTCGCCTTTGCGAGGTTGACCGTCGTTCGGGTATTGCCGTGGCTTTTCGTCCAGGCATTTTCTAGCCCGGCGAGTTCCAAGACGGCGTTGACGGTGTCGCTTGCAGCTAGTCCAAGGCCTTCTGGGGCAGGGATGAGTTCAACAACGACTGAGCCCGCTTTCCCGGTCGTCCGGTGGGTCAGCGAGTGGGGCCGGTCTGAACGGTCCTCCCACGAGCCCGAGCCACGGGGCACTTGGATGATGTTCAGTTTCGCGATACCGATTGCTTTCTGGATGGCAGAGCCAACCTGGTCGTCTCGACCTTCGGCATAGCCGACGAAGCCGTCGCGGTTGCCAACGACACAGACACAACGGAACTTTACCCGCCGACCGGAGTCGGTCATCCGCTGGACCATGTTAATATCAAGTACTTCGTCATCCAGTCCGGGGAGGAGCTGGTCGACGATTTCGGGCTCCTTCAGCGGGAGTCCGGATTCGAGGGCGGCTTCCATCGTATCGATCTCGCCCTCCTGTACCTTCCGTCCGAGACGGGTGACTGGCTCCCAGCCATCGTTGTAGTTTGCGCTCATTCTAAGATCGCCTCCCTGATCTCATCAAAGTGGTCGGGGAGTTCGGTTGCATCGAAGTCACCGCTGTAAAGCGGCTCATCGAGCGATTCGGCATACTCGGCGATGTGCTCGCCACGGGTGCGCGACCAGTCAGCGAGGACGGAGTCACTGTGTGGAATCTCCAGTCCCGCGTCGATTGCGCCCTCTTGGACGGCGAACACTTTGTTGCCGGGGCTTGCCGTATTGAGGCCGATATCGAGGACCGCATCCTCGAGGCCGGCTTCGACTGCTCGGGCACCGGCCAGGAGGCCGGTGAGATAGGCGGCTGAGATGTTCCCCGTTGGAGCCTCCCAACCGTATTCCGCGAGGTCACCTGAATGTGCACTCGCGATCGTCTCGTCACCCTGAGGGCCGGGAACGATCAGCTGCGCCGTTGTGTGCTTGTTGCTCTTACGGGCAACGAGCCGGGGCTTGCCCGATTTCAACAGGCGCAACCTCTGATGGTAGTCCGTCCGGACCTCACGGCGACGCCGCATCGGAACTTTGTATCGTGGTCCTGTTGCCATTAGTCGTCACCGTATTCGCTTTCGATGAAGTTCAGCAGGTACTGTACGCTGCGGAACTCGCCACCGCCTGCTTTCTGGTAGAGGCGGCGGTACTGCGTGGGCGTAATCTCGCCTTTGTCCCGAAGCTCACGGAGCGTTCGGCGCTGGGCGCGGATTTTGCTCGTCCACTCTTCTTTGCTGTTCTGTCTGGCTCCTTTCTTGCCGCGGCGTTTACCCGGGCCTTTTTGGTGGCCGTAGGCACGTTTCGCGTTGCGTTTTCGGGCGCGGCCGCGGGAGTTTCCGCGGGCCGCCTCTGCCCGAATCAGCCCTTCGTCAACCAGTTCGCGAATCTCTTCGCGGGTGATCGCCTGAGCGATGTCGCCCTGGGCGTCGGGGTCGAGCCAGATGCGGTTTTTGCCGACGTCAAGGACGTCAGCGGCCAGTCGCTTCTGTGCTTTCAGATCGGTCATTATTCGTCCACCTCAACTTCGACGTACGTTGGGTTGAGAACGCGAATTTCGGCGTCCTCGGCCAACTCTTCGATACGCTCGCGTTTGCGCCCGCCAACGGAGGAGCCGATGCGGACCGCTTGGCGGTCACCATCGACGCCCTCTAGATCGTCGGGATTCTCGACGCGAACCTCTTCGAAGCCACTTGGGTGTTTGCCGCGGACAGTCGCCGGCGTTCGGTAGCCTGCCTCGACTTTCGGGCCTTTCCCTTTGTAGCCACGACGCTGTTTCGAGAGCCCCCCGCGTGGACGGCGCCACGACTCGGGGGTGCGCTTTTTCATGTGGTAATCTTGGCGCTTGAACTGTGGTTTCCCCACGACTTTCCGCTGGTTGAGCAGTCGTTGCTCATCGTCGGAGAGTTCGGGCGTTTTCTCGGTCAGTCCACGCGCTTGGAGTTCGGTTTCGACGTCCTCGGCGAGGGCTTCTTCCTCGTCGTCTTCGTCTTCAACATCCTCGTCTTCAATCTCGGCGTCGGTCTCCTCAGTAACCTCGAGGTCACCGACATCGGCTTTGATTCGGGCCGCGAGTGCATTTCCGATGCCGTCAGCTTCCGAGAGGTCAGACTGGGAGGCCCCTTTGATGTCTTCGATGGTTTCGAATCCGGCCGCTCGAAGCGCTTCGGCCTTGCTTGCGCCAACGCCGCTAATGTCTTCGAGTTCCTGTGGTTCTTCATCTGCCATCTTAGGCACCTCCTTTCTGTGGCTTCTGGGTGATGTAGACGCCGTCTTGGAAGACGCGCGTATCTTTCCCTTTGACCTTGGTGAGCTGTTCGATGTCGGCTGCGGTCTGTCCGACGTGTTCTTTGTTTGGCCCTGATAGTGTCAGGGCTTCACCGTCGACAGCCACCTGGGTGTCGCCGTGGATAGTTGTTCGTCGCGATGCTTTCTCGCCAAGGAAGTTTTCGATGACGACCTCGTCGCCTTCGACGCGGACCTGCATTGGGAAGTGAGAGTAAAAGACTTCCATCTCGTACTCCCAGCCCTCGGTCACGCCGTGGAAGGCGTTTCGGATGTGGCTCTCGAAGGTACCGATCGTTGCGTTCGTTTTCGCGTTCTCGGTATCGCTCTCGATGACTACGTGGTCGCCGTCAACGTCAACACTCACGTCCGGGTACCAGAGACGACGGGTAACCGTCCCCTCTGGACCGTCGACGATGATGTCGAGATGGTCGGCCTCGGCGCTTACGTTCTCGGGTATCTCCAGTTCAACTCGCATTGTTAGTAGACGTATGCGATCACCTGGCCACCGATACCCTGCTCTCGTGCCTCGTAGTGGCTCATAATGCCACTGCTCGTCGTGACGACGAGCGCACCGAAGTCCCGAGCGGGAAGAAACCGTTTCTCCCATTTCTCGAACTCATCGGCACCGACGGCGTAGCGGGGCTTGACGGGGCCACACGCGTTGATCGCGCCTTTCAGTTCAACCTCGAACGATCCGGCTTTGCCATCATCGACGAACTCGAAGCCGTCGATATACCCGCGGTCGTAAAAGACCTCGAGGACGCTGCCAATGATGTTTGAGGCGGGCTGTACCGTATGGGTGAGATGCCCAACGCTCTCGGCGTTGTTCACACCGGAGAGTGCGTTACTGAGTGGGTCATTCCCTGTCATCTGTACTTTCTGAATCCCATGTCTCGGGCGATCTCGCGGAAACACTGCCGACAGAGGTTGATGTCGTACTTGCCGACAAGCCCCTGTTTGCGGCCACAGCGCTGACAGGCGTTGAGCTGTCCTGTCCGCTTTGCGGCGTGTTCGCCCGTTGTGTTTTCTGTTTCACTTTCGCTCATGCTGCTTCCTCCACGTCGATGTCGAAGTTCGCCTCGAGGTACGCGATTGCGTCTTCTGGTGTGAGGCGGTGTCGCGACGGGATCGAGCGGTTTGCCTTATCCCGTTTTGCCACACGGTAGCCCGGGCGGACCAGGTTGACCGTAATATCAAGCCCGAAGATCCCAATCGATGGGTCGTACTCCTGGCTCGGAAAATCGGTGTGTTCGGCGACACCAAAGCTGACGTTGCCGGTCTCATCGAACTGCCGGCTGTGTAAGTCAGCAAGCGGCAGGGCCGTCTCGAGGAAGGCGTGGGCCGCCTCGCCTCGAAGGGTGACTTTCGTGCCAATTGGGTCGCCCTGGCGGATACCGAACTCGGGTTCGGTTTTGTTTGCCTGCGTACGGACGCTCTGTTGGCCGGTGATCTCCTCGATGATGTCTTCAGCTTTCGCCAGTTCGCGGCCACCGGTGCCGACGCCCATGTGGACGACGACCTTTTCGACGCGCGGTTCGCGCATCGTGTGGAAATCGGCTGTTTCAGCGTCGCTCATTGCTCATCACCGCTGAACTTTTCGTCGATAACGACGACATACTCCTCAACGGTTTCGAACCCGCCATCGTCGGTGTCGACGGTGACGATATTCGAGCCACTCGATTTGGTGACGTCGATCAATTCGATCGTCCCGATTTTTCCGGCGTGGTTGCCGGCGATCGCGGTTACGAGTTCGCCCTCTTCATACGGGAAGTGGGCGACGATCTCTTTGGACTCGTTGTCGATAACAATCGAGTCGTTGCCGCTGTAGGTCCCTTCCGAATCGACGGGCACATTGGTGCCATCGTGGAGCGTCAGTTGCGTGATGCCACCGGGCACCTGCTGTTTGCCGACGATCTTCCCAAGGCGGCTCTCGGCTGCGTCGGCGTCGATGGCCGTCAGCGTGAGTCGTCCGCCTTCGTCAGGGAAGACGCGGTAGTATTCTTCGCGGCCAGGGAAGCCGACGATGTCGAACATCCCGATTGGACGGCTCTCATCATTGATTGGCTCGCCATTGACGAGGATTGCATCCTCCGAGAGCGCAAACCGAGCTTCCTTTTTCGAGTCAACGTAGCCCAGAACGTCCCGGAGCAGGATGATCAATGGCACACCGTCGTCGCCGTGTGGGCCGCCGCTGGCTTTCACGGTGAAGACGTTGGTCTTTCGCTCAACCGGCCAGGAGTTCGGTACTGAGAGTCGTTTCTGGTGGTTACTCATTTGTCTCACCTTCCAAACGTGCCTCACGTCGGTCGTCTGCGAGGTCAAGGTCCGTAATGCGGACGTTGCTCGCTTTGAGTGGGCGTGGCACTTCTTCGCCATCGGCCGTCTCAACGGTGACATCCTCAACGTGAATGACACCTCCCTTGAGGTCGGCTTTCAGCACTTCGCCCTCCTCGCCGGCGTGGTCGCCGCGCATGACCTCGACCGTGTCGCCCGCGTTAACGCGGGTGCGACGGCAGCCGTACTCCTCACGGAGGTCCTCGGTGAGCGTGGCACGTAACTGCTTGCCGCGCTTGTGCAGCGGGGCATTTGCCGTCTGATTTCGCTGTTTGCGTGGTTGTCGGCTCATACGATCATCGTAGCGGTGCTTGCGATTGATCCGAAGCGCTCTGCGACTTCGCGGGCAATCGGACCCTTGATTTCAGTTCCTCGAGGCTCCTCGTTCTCATCGACGATGACGGCTGCATTGTCCTCGAATTTGAGACGGGTGCCGTCTGGCCGGCGGATCGCTTTCCGCTGGCGGACGACGACTGCCTCGAGCACCTGACGGCGCATCTCTGGCGTGCCTTTCGTGACGGAGACGGTCACCTTATCTGCCAAGCCGGCTTTCGGCTGGCGGTTTTTCGTGCCGTGGTAGCCCGCAACGCTGAGTACTTTCAGCTCGCGAGCGCCCGTGTTGTCAGCACAAGTGACGAGTGAGCCCTTTTTGAGCCCCTGGGTAACGTCGGCTTTGATGGCTTCCATCAGGCCTCACCCTCTTCGTCTTCGTCATCGCTGACGAGATCCGCAGCAGGCGTCGCCTGTCGGGTCAACTCAGCGATATCTTCGGCTGTCGCCTCTTTGGTTACTTCAACGACCACATGCGATTTCGTTTTCGACAGTGGTCGGGTCTCTGCTATCTTGACTGTGTCACCGACCGAGAGCGGCTCGAGCACGCCCGGCACGTGTGCCGGAATGCGCGAACGACGTTTCATTTGACGGTCATATTTCGGAACCGTCACGTCGTACTCTCGCTCGACGACTACAGTCTTCTGCATGTCCGTCGATACGACGACTCCCTCGAGGATCTGTCCTCGAACGGGGAGTTCGCCGTAGAACGGACATGTTTCGTAGTCGTATTCCTCCGGGTTTTCTGGTTCCGGAGGGGTTGTTACGTCCAGTCCTATTGCCATGGTGAATCACCGGTTGTTTCGGTGCGTCGGGCAGGTTGTGAGAGCAGTCGCGATCCATCAACCGTAACGTAAGCCACGTCGTCGCCGGCGCAGTCTGTCCCTTCACGTGAAACGACAGGTTGAGCATCGGCCAGTTTCGACGCGGTCCCCGGAGTCTTCTCGACTCCAGCGGCGTCATCTGTGATTGCAAACTCAAATACAGTGCCCGATTTCGGCACGGTACACACCCGACGCTCCTCGCCGTCACAGCGCTCAACATGGAGGGTCTGTGCCGTCTCGAGGACGACACGCCCTGTCAGCCCCTCCCGTCCATCGTCGTCGCTTTTGACGACGCGTACGGGGAGGCCGTTGAGTTCGTGTCGGGGGAGTGTTTTGGGTGTGAGTGCCATTGTTCGTTATTCGTCGTCGAGGTCGCCTTCTTCGTTCTGGATCGTCTTGATCCGCGCAATCGTCCGGCCCAACTCGCCGATTTCCCCCGGATTCTCCGGGGCACCACCGGCGGCAAGGACGGCTTTCGCGTTGAGCAACTCGGTCTCGAGCTCCTCGAGTTCAGCCTGTCGCTCAGGCGGCGTCATATCGCGAATTTCTGCGACGTGGAGAATCGCCATCAGGCGTCACCTCCCTCGTCTTCGACTTCGTCGTCTTCGTCGTCCATCTCAGCCAGCAGCTCTTCGGCTTCGGCTTCGACGTCCTCCTCGAGTTCCTCGAGGTCTTCTTCATCTGCGTCGGCGTCGGCCTCCTGCTCTTCGGCGTCGGCCCCCTCCTCAGCTTCGTCCTCGAGTTCTTCCTCGAGAACCTCTTCGACGACTTCTTCGTCGATTTCGGCTGCGTCTTCGTCGGCTTCGACCTCCTCGGTGTCGGCGTCAGCCTCCTCCTCCTCGTCTTCGACACCCTCGAGTAGCTCCTCGACACCTTCGTTCGCTTCGACGGCGTCGGGAACCACTGCTTCAGGGTCCATATCGTCGTGGATACGGAAGTCGTCTGGCAGCTCTGCGCCTGGTGGGATGATTTTGACGGTGACGCCAATCGTCCCCAGTTTCATCACCGCGACGCCCTGGCCGTGGTCGACGATCTCTTCGGCGGGTTCGCCGTTGTGCTTGATGTAGCCGCGGTTGAACTTCTCAACGCGCGAGCGAGCGCCCGTGACCTTCCCCGCAAGGACGATCTCGGCACCGAGTGCGCCGGCATCCATAATGCGGTCGATGGTCGTGTGACCGGCCTTCCGGAAGTACCAGCCACGCTCTAAGGCGTTTGCCAATCGGTCAGCGACGATCCGGGCGTTAAGATCCGGTTCGTCGACCTCCTGAACGTCGATCTGTGGGTCCTCGAGGTTGAACTTCGTCTCGAGAGCGGTGGTTACCTTCCGGATGTTCTCGCCACCTTTCCCGATGACCATCCCCGGCTTCTCGGCCTTGAGGACGATCTGGGTACCCATCGGCGTTTTGGCGACATCCATGCCGCCGTAGCCGGCTCGACCGAGCTCTTCTGCGAAGAACTCATCAATCTGGGAGCGCTGCAGCCCGTTCTCGATGAACTGATGTTCGTCTGCCATTAGCTATCATCCTCCGTCTCAGGTTCGGCGATGACGATCTCGACATCAACCTGTGGTGTGTTCCACGCCGAGGCCCGCCCCATCGCCCGGGGCTTGCGACCTGGTGACTCGCCGATCTTGTGTGCGGCGACGTGGTCGATGATCATCGACTCACCCTCGAACCCTTGGTGGTCAGCGTTTGCCGCGACGTTCTCGAGCAGTTCGAGAAACGCCTTGCTCGCCTTTTCGGGGTAGCGACCGGCGTCCCAGCCATCGATATCCGATCGGTGGCCGACACCGCTGTTGTGCTGTTTGAACGGAACCGAACGCTCGCCCTCGATGACTGCCTCGAGGTACGTTTCGGCGTCGGCGACCGTTCGCCCTTTAATCGCGCTGGCAACGGCCTTGCTGTGCTTGAAGCTCATGTGACGCTCACGGAGCATCGCTCTCGCGGTGGTCTCCGGGTCCGCGTCGACTGAGTAGTTAATTCCCATTTGCGATCACTTCAGTGGGACGAACTTTGAGGAGCGTGTGGCACCGATCCCCGCCTGTCCGTGTGAGACGGAGCTTCGGGTCAGCTGGAACTCACCAAGATAGTGGCCGATCATCTCCGGTTCCACGCGAACGCGCTCGAAGGACTGGCCGGTGTAGACGGCAAACGTCTTGCCAACGAACTCCGGCAGAATCGGCATATCACGAAGATGCGTCCGAATTGGGGAGTTTGCAGTCTCCTCTTCGTCTTTGGTGCGAGCTTTCTCGAGCAGCTTCTGCTGTTCGACGCCAAGCCCGCGTTTGATGGTTCGCCGCTTGCGTGCGGGAAGCAGTTCTGCGACCTCCTCTAGCTCCAAGTCTTGGAGCTCCTCAAGTGTGTGACCGCGGTAGGTAAACTCACCTTCGCGGCCGGTTCTGTACTCCTGGCTCATTTGTTGCCACCTCGACCGGTTCGGCGCGAGGCAATGTCACCGACTTTCCGTCCCGGCGGGGCATCCCGTGAGACGGATTTCGGTTGTCCGGGGTGCTGTCGGCCACCGCCACCGAATGGGTGGTCGACGGCGTTCATCGCGACACCACGGACGCGGGGGTATTTCGTCCCGCGTGCTTTCATTTTGTGATACTTGTTTCCGGCTTTGACGAACGGTTTTTCCGTTCGGCCACCGCCGGCAACGACGCCGATCGTCGCTCGACACTGTGGGTCGAGTCGTCGAACCTGCCCGCTTGGCAGTTTGACGACGGCGGCGTTGCGGTCGTGGGTGACCAGATCGGCACTCACACCGGAGGCGCGAGCGAACCGGCCACCGTCACCCGGTGAGGCTTCGACGTTGCAGACTGGAATTCCCTCAGGGATTTCAGCCAGCGGAAGCGTGTTACCGGGTTTGATCTCTGCGGAGACACCAACCTGGATCTGCTCGCCGACGGCAACGCCCTCAGGGGCGAGCACCAGTCGACGGTCACCATCGTCGAACTCGACGGCTGCAACCGGCGCCGACCGGGCAGGATCGTGTTCGATATCGACGATCTCGCCGGTGATGAGGTCCGAATCTTCCGGCTTTTTGTGATCGAGCTGGGCCTTGTATCGGTGGGAGGGTGCACGGAACGTCGGCGAACCGCGTCCACGACGCTGTCCCTGAATACGGCGACCCATCTAGAACACCCCGATCCGGGAGGCGACTTCCTGTGCGTCGTCGTCCTCGGAGAGTTTGACGGTTGCTTTCTTTTTCCCTTTCATCGTAATCTGTGTGTTGACATCTGCGACGCCAACATCGAATCGCTGCTCGACGGCGTCGGCGATTTCGGGTTTGGTCGCATCGATGTCGACGATGAACTGGAGCTTGTTCTGAAAGTCCATGTTGTTCATCGCCTTCTCAGTAACGAGGGGGTAGTCGATGATTCCCGTCATCGGCTTGCCACCTCCTCGAGTGCACTCTCAGTCCAGACGGTCAGTCGACCGCCGTGGGCACCGGGTGCCAGATCTTCGGCGTTGACCTCTCGGGCGGTCGCCACGTCAGCACCGGCAAGATTGCGGGCGGCACGTGAGGGACCGCTCTCACTCGAGGTCACAAAGAGGATCGACTTCGGCGTTTTGTACTTCCGTCCACGGGTCTTGCCGCGACCCGACCGAACGCTGCGGCCATCTTCGGCACGCTCGATATCGGCGTCAATGCCGAGTTCCTCAAGCAGTGCGACGACCTCCTTTGTTTTGGTGAGGTCTTCGAACTCGTCGGAGACGACCAGCGGCAGCTCGAGATCGGGGTCGAACTGGTGACCGCGGTCGGCGACGATCTCGGCGTCGGTCGTCGCCGCGATGGCGCTTCGGACGGCGAGTTTCTTCTCTTTCGTGTTGAGCGATTCTCCCTGGTCTTTCTCGGCCTTTGGCGGGTGGGCTTTGCGCCCACTGATAGCCTGGGGGACACGACGAGCGCGCCCGTTCTCTCGGGGCACGTGTGCCATCCCCCGGCCGCTGCCGAACGATTCCGCCGGCGTTCGCATGCCAGCGAATGGGTCAGCGCCGTAGGCCTGTTTCCGGTTTGCCTGGGCAACGCGAACAGCGCGGGCGATGAGATCCGGCCGGTATGGGGTCGAAAAGACCGCCGGCAGATCTACCTCCCCCGCGTCCTCGCCATCCAGAGTGTATACTGTAGCCTGCATGGATTATCCTTGGTTGGATGCGGTGGAGACGTAGCGGACCTCGGGGTCGAGGCGCGGCTGGTCTCCGGGTCGGACCGCCGGGCGGAAGCGAACGAGTCGCTTGTTCGGCCCGGGGAGTGAACCTTTAATCAAGGCGTATGGTCCGTCGACCTCGCCATAGTTGACGAAGCCACCGTCGACGGAGGCATCGTCCCCATCACCAACGGCGATGAGGCGCTTGTTGAGTTCCGTCCGCTGGTGGTAGCCGGTCTGACCCTGCTGTGGAACCGTCGAGCGAACGCGGCTCGGATTCCACGGGCCAAGGTTACCGATACGGCGACGCCATCCCTGCCGGGCGTGTTTGCCCTTTCGTTTCTGGACGCCCCACCGTTTGACGGGACCCTGTGTTCCTTTCCCTTTGGTGACACCGCTTGCGTCGACGTACTCGCCTTCGCGGAACACGTCGGTCACGGCGTGCTCGCCGCCATCGGCGATGAGCTCGAGGCCGTATTCGACGCGCTCGTCGATCGAGCCGCCACCGATACGGGTTTCCATCACGTCGGGTTTCTTTTTCGGTGTCGAGGGCACGTCGCTTGGGACCGTGTGCGTAATGACACGGACATCGTCGACGCGGCCGTCCTCGAGGGCCTCGGTGAGTTCGTCTTTGGCGGCCTCGGCGTCGTAGTCGTCACCGGGCACGTCGAGGACGCGGTCGAGTTCGGGAACGAACTCGTCGGTCCAGACGTCGGCGACGGGTGTGAGACCATAGGGTGTTTGTTCATACGCACGCAAGGCGACGGCGCGCAAAGGCGGCGTCTCCACAATGGTGACGGGGATGGTCTGCTCCATCCCTTCTGTCGGCGAGTTAGCCGCGTCGTCGATCATCACCACGTGAGTCATACCAGCTTTGTAGCCGGCAAAGCCCTGGAGCGATGGCTGTCCATCGTCATCCGGCCACGACCGAAACCGGGGGACCTCGCTGGTCGCCCGCTTCCGGGGGCCGAATCCGAGTGAGCCTTTTCGTGGTGTGTGTGGTTGTGTCATGCTGTCACACTCTCAGTGAGAGGCAAGCGAGTGTGGCGAACAGAGCCTCCTCCGTTCGGATCACCTCACTGCCTTGGTGTGGAACCGTGTTGAGCCAGAGATCGAACCCCGTCTCCAAATCCATATCTGGATCGGCAGGTTCGATGTCTCCGTCGTCCCCGGTGGACGCCTCAACGGCGGTCGCGTCGATGTCGAGTATCTCGGGCAACCCTCTCTCGGGCGAGCCGAAGGCGACGGTCATGCCGTCTTCGACTTGTCCGGCCAGCGTCTCGAGTCGTCCGACAGTGAGATGTTCACCGTAGCGGGATGACGCGATGCAAACGCCAGCATCCTCACGGCTGAGTGCTGCCTGAAGGCCCGTGCGGTCGACAACGAGCCCCGAAGGGTCCGTGTCGACGATTTTTGCCCGGACCGGTCGTCGCGAAGAGATCCTGACTGTCACGCGTTCTCCCTCTGTGAGGGCCATTTCTGGCCCAACGGGGAGCGAGAGTGGGTGTTGCAAGCCGCAATTGACCCGGACGCGGTTGTCAGGTCCGACCTCGGTCACGATTCCGTGTTTTGACGACCCCGAACCGTCTGATTCGGAGCCGGTCTGTGTCGTGGCGCGAAGCGGGGGC
>LFCJ01001175.1_pt1 | contig 17886 bp, 22 predicted proteins | sample 643141 | NCBI WGS metagenome assembly LFCJ01 (sample SAMN03766243, study PRJNA286221) | soda lake metagenome | biome: soda lake; feature: Kulunda steppe; material: water; isolation source: sample B1-Br-g2 brine of Lake Bitter-1 | place: Russia: Kulunda steppe | collected 2010-07
AGAGAGAGAGAGAGAGAGAGAGAGAGAGAGAGAGAGGGAGACCCACACACACATGTTTACACATACGCTTGAACAGATGAATTACAATCAGCTAACACCCACCCTGCCTGTCCCTCAAAGCATCTTTGCAGAGAAGGCCCTCAAGCACCAACACCTTATCAGACGCACACTGTGCGCAAATCAAAAGGAAATAAGCAGGCTGTTATTCACTGAAATCGTTCCAAGCAAAGTGACTCAGTGAAGACGGTCAATTCTGAACAAAAAGGCTTGGAGAATTCAATGAACAATTCAATGAACAATTGCAGACACTCCTTGGAGGAAAAGCTAGCTTGTCTAATTTTCTTTTGCATGCACATTGTCAACGTTCAAAATTTGAAAGCCCACACCCTTGAAACGTGCAGTGCAAAGCAATACAGAAAACTGTCGCAAGTCATACCACATCCAGACGATATCAGCAAAAGACATGTTTTAAATATTTATTTCTAGGATAATAGATTCCTTCTGATCTGATTGTAGATCACACAGTGTCCTTCGCAATGTTGCCCGCTTTAGGCTCCAAGTCCATACTCTTCGGTATGAAACATCTACTTGGACCTTGGGCTCTTCCTCTCATTGCGATTTGTGTCAGGATGTAGATCGTTTTCAAGATGAAAAACATGTGATTTTTCACTGTACTCGCCCGCATGTCGTTGCATTGCATGCTAAGTATGCCTTCTTATTCAATAACCAGGAGGCTCAAGATGTCTGTGATTTTCTCCTTCAGGATAGTAACAAACTTGCTTATTTTATCATGAAATAGTTACTTTTTATGAACAGGCTAGCAGTCGTGAATTTTGACTGAAGCCTTCAGCGAAGGCCTTTTATCTTCCCTACCCTGTAGATCACACAGATTACACTCTCCAGCCCTGAAGACACCCACCTGCACACGCCTCACCAAGCCGCCCGTGCTGCAACCGTCGCCACCCATCACAAGCTCATTTGCATGTACTGTCAGTTGACCCGTGCTCCCGCTTAAAGGACCCTGTAGCTGTTGCTGAGGGAGCTCCCTGGAGGGATCAGCTCTTAAGGATTCAGCTACAAAGGTACCCGACCAGCTGACTGAAACAACGTGCACTGGAACATGCAGGCTCCTGCAGGAATTGGTGAAGGCTACTCACTGAAGTGCTACAGGTTGCTACTGTGGCTGCTCGGATGTAAAGGCAACCTCTATGCTCAAACATATTGAAGCAGAGGCTAATCCCAATGTATGGCTCAGTACCCCTATGCATGAAAAGGACAGCTGCAAGTTGACCCCACTTCACCAGCGCAAGACATGCTCAGTACAAGCAGAGGACAGCGAGGCAAATGGAAGATAAGAGTAGGAAACATCCTCCCAGGCTCTGTAAATCAGACTAAGAAGGCACCGACCTCATGGCTGCTATAGAGTGCATAAAAAACCCAAGTTGCGGGTGCAGTCCACTCACCTAGCATGCTGCAGTGTGTCTCTACACCCTGGCTTCAGCTCCACACCTTTTGCTGCACAAAGCAGTTGCTCTTGAGTAACACCTGCATCCAGAGATGGAGCCTTTTTGTTTTTACGCATCTGCGTAAAAAAACTGAGTTCATAGACAGCAAGCTTGCTGTATCTTTCAAGAGGCAAATCCCACAAGCGCTGCAGATGCACCTCGCTCAAAATGAGTGAAATGAGTTTGTGGGGCACTTTGAAGTAGGTTATGGGATTTGGCATTCTGCTTTTTAGATCGTAGTGCACTTGTTTGTACATAAGGGACAAGGGATCCTTATGATTACCATTAAAAGTACACATGACAATGGGAGCTTGGAAGGTGGAAATGGACAAACCCAAGTACTAGCGCCCTTACAAGAGTAGGAAAAGATCATCAAGTCCTGGACAACATCCCAATTTGCATGTTCCTTAGCGCTCACAATATTCCAACAATGACAGTATTCTGTGGAGAAGCCATTCAAACCAGGGTCTGCCAATGAGATCATTGCAGACACTTTGGCACCTGCATTCCCCTGTCCCTTGAAGCTCTGCTGCAACATGCATGCGTGTATAGTCACTACAAAACATCTCCCAAAGCAAAGCAGAGGAATAGGTGCTGACATACAAGCCCACCTGCCAGCACACCAGAAGCCACCAAGGGATCATTCATGGCGCGGTCAAAGTTGCTGAGGTGGCCCAAGAAGTGCTGCAGCGCGTCCGGGTCAAAGGCTGGTCCAGCCCCCGCTCCGTCACCCTGCTCGCCCATGCTGGCCACACTTGCGCGGGCCACTCCTCCATCCTCACCTCCCCCCATTGGCCTGCCTGTGCTACCGCGGCTGCCATCAACCGGGCCATTGCTGCTGCTGTGCAGGTTGCCAGCAGGCCCTTGGTGTGCCTCTGCCTGTCCCCCCTCGTGACTGTCCGTATGGTGAGCACCCTCTGATGCAGGGGTGACCTGGAGCTGCGCAGAGGCGCCCAGAAGTTGCGCCAGCAGCGCATGCTGCTTGGTGGAGTACTCTGCAGCGAGGCGCTTAACAGTCGTGCGCGCCTGGAGTGAAGCGGGGGGGGCAGCGACGAGCGGGGCGGTGAGTACGCATACAACAGGGCACAGGACAATACAAAGAAGGCACAAATTGAGCAAAAGGAGGAACCAGCATGCTCACAAGGTACGATAGGGGTGGGCATGAGGGAGGTATGGAGCAGGCGCAGAGGGACGCAGATGAAGCCCATTAGGAAAAGAAAATGCAAAGCACAGATTGAGATCAGGGAGGCACACTCGGGTGCAGAAGAGGCACAAAGCGGGAACAGGGAATGTGCGCGGTGACACAGCATGGCATCAGGGAGCGCATGGTGGAGCATAAGCACAGTGAGGGCGCTACTATGGCACTGCAGGGGCGCTGAGGGAGGCCTCATTGCAGGCATGCAAGGGATGTAGGAGCGGATGCGGGGGGCACAGAAGCTTAGCACTCATCTTCCCAACTTGCACCTTTTTGTAAACCAGGAAAGGCCGTGGGCAGACCGTACAGCACAGGCCTGCACAAGAGCCTGTGCCCTGCTGGTTTCCGTACTGCGCAGCCTCATATCATTGCCCAAGCTTGCACCTGGATCTGCAGCTCCTCTTTCTCCTCCGGAGAACAAGCATGCTGCACGCGTGCGGCTGCTGCAGCATCAAGAAGGATGCTGCACGTGTCTTCAGAGCTGCAGGTGTCATCAAAGTCCACCATCAACACCTGGACGCCCATCAGGGGCACAGCGGCATGTGAATATGTCCATCAAGAGCACAGCAGCATGTGCACATGTCAAAGCCCAAGGACAAATCCAGGCACACACATGTGTGCACATGATTTCTGCAATACATATAACTCCAGGTATGAAGATAAAGATACATATGCACATATCATTGCAGACATCACCCGCACATGTCTTGCAAGTTTGTACGCGCGCAAGCCATGCACTCCTTACCTTACGCACCACCTGCAGGACCTGTGTTGATATTGTGAGAGATTGTATGGCCAGGTCCTGCCTGAGCTAGGACATTGTGACATGGGTCAAACATTTCTAACCAAGCTTTCTTAACACCTCAACCGGGTCAGGTCAGGTTGAATATGTCTCAGCCTGGTGCAATCCTAAAAATTTCTGGAAGCCCATGCATACAAAAGCAACATCATGTGCCAAATGGGGAGCAAAAGGCTTCTCCCACACAGTGTACACACTTGTGGAAAGGTCCCATGAAGCCTTTTTACCTTGACTTTTCTGAAGGGGGGCAGGTCCGGTTGAGCATTGAAGAAGTTGCGCTCTAGGCGCATGGCTTGCAGGTACAAAGGCTGCAAGCTCCACAATCACAAGACACCTGTGTGAGCGTGGCTATGTGTGTACATGTGCAAGCTTGGGTACGTACATACATGCGGATGTTTGCATGTAAGCGTGCATACACCCTTATGTGTGTGTGCATGCGTGATTGCATGTACTTGCCAGCTGATGCCATAACATTTCAGCCAGGCACGAAGCACATATCTAAGGGGCAAGTCTTGTAAGGAACCCTTTACAGAAAGGTCTTTTAATGGTCTTGCCGGGGAACGATCCTGACCCCAGTCCAGCCCGCCTGGTGGTTAATTAGGTAGATGGAGGTGATCTGGTGATCAAGGAAAGCCTGGTCACCTTACATCTTAAGACTCGATCCAGTGCGCTTTACTATGTATTTAACAGCAAGCACATAGACGCAAGTGCAGCTGCCACACCCCTAGTGCACATACATCAGCAGCACCTCACACATACACACACACACAAATGTGCAGCTCTGTCTTCTCAGGCCTCAAGCAGCCACCCATTGAAAGGGCTCCACACAAAGACACGCAGGCCAGTCCACTGAGACACTTTGAAGATTTGGTTCAGGCAGAAGGCCATTTAGGTTTCAAACGCTAGGCTACCCTCGTCCGGCGGATACAGCTATGTGACCTAACCTGACCTACTAAGACACCAGGCAGCCGCCCGTTTCACCTGCAGGCGTTCCGCCCATGTCCGCTCTGAAGCTGACAGCTGCTGCTCCTGCAGTGGATGAGGGGCCTCAGCAGCAGCAGGCCCCGCACTTGTAGCAAGGATCTGTTGCGGAGCGCCTACCGCAGCCCCATCTCCAGTGCACACCCTGCCTCCCCTGCTGCTGCCAGGCACGCCTGTGCACTGTGCTGGAGGGCCTGCGGCCAAGCGGGCACTGATGGTGGTAGCTGCTGCTGCAGGAGGCTGGTCGTGGGTGAGCTCGCGCAGCAGACCCTCCTTGATATCCGGCAGCGCCAGGTAGCCGGGGCTGTTGTACGTCTCCACCCACTCTGCATACTGGTGGCTGACACCTGCACGGCCACATCATTTGCTGTGTGCTATGGCACTCACAAGAGGGCACGTGCCATGATTCTCACGGGTTTGCACATGCTTGAGTGCTGCTTTCCTTTTCCAGACGCATCGTTTGTCCCTGGCTTCTTGCAGACGACAAGCCTGCTCCTTTGATTGAGCTTGTTTTGGCCAAAGCGTAGACTAGGTGGGTGGTCTTTCTTGCCTCACAAACCTATTAGTCCAATATTCTGGCTGGCGGTCAGCTTTGAGCTCACAGTTTTAAGTACTGGGCTGGCTTGAGTTTGGACACAGCGCACGCAGCGCACCAAAGCGCAACTGCACGGGCGCAGGCAAGTGGAGGCTCAAAAGCTTTGTGTGACGTTGGAGCCTTTTAGCGTCTTGAGCAAGCAGCTGTACCCAGAGAGCGCATTGCGATGCTGAGGCCTGCATTGTCAAGCAAGCCACCCCCAGCACGCCAAGGTTCCACCACCCGCTGTGCTCCAAGTGCGGCACATGAATTGGTGTGCTGTGCGGTGCCACACCTGGTGCAGTGCCACACCTGGTGCAGTGCCACACCTGGTGCAGTGCCACACCTGGTGCAGTGCCACACTTGGCGCAGTGCCACACCTGGTGCAGTGCCACACCTGGTGCAGTGTCACACCTGGTGCAGTGTCACACTTGGCGCAGCAGCATACCAGATGCAGGGCCGCTCCCGGCGGAGCATCAGGTTTGGTGCTGTATCACATCTGCTGCGCTACATCGTGGTTGGGAGCTGTCTTCACAGTCAGCACTGCCTGTTCTGGTGCAGGGAGTGACATATGGACCGGTGAAGCTGTGTGCAAGCGAGGCGCTCTACTCCAGCAGGTACATTCAGGTTGCAGGCCTCAGCTCATCTGCCCTTGCTCGTTTGATACTAAGCCCTGTGGGACAGTGCTGAGGCTTTAGCTGCCAGCCTCATTTGGGGCTGTTGGGGAGAAGGGGGTGGCGGGGGCGGGGCAGCAGGGTATCTGCACTGCGCTGGCACGCCCTTGAACCTGCTCTCAACCGTCTGCATTGTCGCCCAGATCTGGTCAACCTCATGTCTGGACCTCGCACAAGCATATGTCGGAACAGCACGCTTGCCCTTCTTCCGCGCTTGCCACTCGCTCTCACACATTGCCAGACACAAATGCAAAGGCTCAGCACAGCTGTGGAGCGTGGGAGGTGCGCCAGTGAGACACGCACGCTTAGGGACGGCACACGCGAGGTGCTCCAGTTGTCAAGTCGCGGCCACAGCTTGCAAGTAAGGTAAGCAATTTGGCGGGCCGAGTGGTTGGTGGGAGAGGCTCCAGCCCAAGAAGCATCAGCACTTCAAAAATGTTTGCAGGCAAATGCATGTGACCCTACTTCAACAATTTAGGCACGGGACTGACAGATCTGTCAACGCCCTCTAGAGCTGGAGACTGGCTGTGACGGGGTGCTGGCTTGCCAGCCCCTCAGCTCAAGTGCCTCTTCTCATGCTTCACACGTACAGGTGGCCAGCAAGCACCTCAGTCTCATCCTCAGCAGGTAGTGATCAGCGACAAACCAATGAGCCCAGCGTTCTGGCTTTCTGCCAATCAAGTCTTGAAGTTTTCCTGAGTTCTACGGGTGGGTAGAGGGCTCAAGTGCAGGAAGCCGTTGAAGTCCCTGGAGCTCTACACAGAGGTGCAGTTGCTAGCATGCAACCAAGGTGCCAAAGATTGGACTGATGCTCACCCTTGCGATACCATGATTCACCTGGGAATGCGTCTGCCAGCGTGCACCCGAGCCAGCCATACAGGCGGGAGCACGGGGTCATGGCTGCAAGGATGTCAGGCACTCCGGTGTCGGGGGCTTTGGCCACCTCGTGCAAGAAGTCTGCTCAGCAGGGCAAGATGGAACACAAGGGGCAGAGATGAGGATGGGCAACGTGCGCAGGTTGTTTGTGCGGCAGGACATGGCAGCATGGCATGGCGTGGAGGGCGCCAGGCAGCAGCAGCAGGTCACGGGGTGCGTACCTGGGCTGGCGTGCTCAAACTCAGGCAAGTGCACAGGATGCCACTATTCATCCATCACAGGCACTTGCAGCTGGCACCGGCACAAGCCCCGCATCAACCAGCCCCCACACTGATTGATCAGCAAGGGTACCGAAAAGGCAAAGCACGCCTCATCGATGTAGTGGAAGAGGGATGGTTGCAATGTGCGCGTGCAGCAGCGTCCCTTTCTGACCTGTTTCACTCATGTGCCCCTCCCAATTCTATGACGCATGCTGCCATTCAGGGGCAAGCAGCTGCGTCTGTGTGCTTGAGTCTTCATCATTTATGAAGTATGTCTCTGTCGGCCACCATGCACCCCCCCCCTTATAAGCCTCTTGTTCCTCAAGTTGACAGCAGCTTGGCATCTGCAACATTGCAAATCGCTCCCTCTACTAGCAGGCAATGTGTCTTGCGGAGCTACAAGTGCAGCCTGGCTCCATCCATGCATTGACTTGATTGCAGCACCAGGAGGCTCATTGACTACGAAAAGCTCAAGCACAATAAAACTTCATGTGCAGTGTATACGGGATTATGCAGTGATATGTCCATTGTTGTTTCAAAGTTTAGGAGACTCTCGGACCAGAAGCATTAAGCCTCCTGCTTAGCAAAACGGTAGCTGACCAGCATGCCAAATCAGGCTAGCAAGCCGCAATACACTGCAGCGTGCCAGAACAGGCAAGCACGGCTGGAAGAGCCTGCTCCTGAGTTGGGAGGGTAGGGCTTACAGGGTTGGCGGCACGCACCGGTGTATGCTTGTGTTGCCGGGTTAGGGATGAAGTCTTGGCGCAGGTCAACCCCCCACCTTGCAGCCTAAATGCGAGCGAAGCAGTGGGGGATGCGCTCATGAGCGGGGTGAATCAGAAGGATGGTGTCAGTGTTAGTGCACGCAATCCTAATCCACTATTTGCTCCTGATGCCCATAGTAATAATGGGCAAATCTTTTGTTTTGGCAACAGGTCACACAGAATGCGGTGCATCCAGGGGCACATCTCCGCGGATGCGGCATGAGTCATGCCGCATGACACAGAACCAACACAGGCAATTCTATGATGAGCAGGGAAATGCCACACGTGTGAGGGATCAGAGGCTGGAGCACCCGCTCTGCAGCACCCTTAGGGTGCGCGTGGTGGGCATACAGAGCAAGAAGCGTAGGTTCTTGGTATCACGATGTGCGCCCGCTGTCACTAGATGCAAGGACCCACCCGCTTTCAGCAGCAAACCCAGGATAGGTCTCCTCTGCATCAAGGGCTCCACATCACACTTCACACCACTTTACACTCTGCTCACAAGGATTGCGCAGATTCCGTGGAGCTCAACACCCGATGTCCATAATTATCCGCTATTTGTTCACTCTTGGAACGACCCTTAGTCGATACACCTATATGATGCAAAATTCACACCTGCTCCAACCATGCGGGTGCGTGCTGGAGGGTCAGGGCCATGGCAGCAGCAACTTTTTCCTTCTACTCACATAACTGCTGTGCAAGCGCAGCTCCTCCATCACACCCTCCATCAAGCGCGCCAGCCTTGGCTGCACATCCTGTGAAGTACCATACCCTGCCGCGTCTGCTTTCTGAATAGCTGCACTGTAGGCTTGCCTGAAGGAATGAGAGAATGGGGCGCTCGAGCTTCAAAAATGTGCCACACGAAAAGGGAACGGCATGGTCCACTTGCAGCAACCTGTGCTTGTGAGGCCCTCCAGCTGCATACGTCAATGCGCAGGCACCCACAAACAAGATACATCTCCCATAATATTGCAGAAGAGGGCTGTTATCCGTAATAGAGGCTATGCCATGGTGAGGGAGATCCATCCGCAAGGGAGCGGTGCATTTGCAGCCCCTTTCTGGATTGACCTTGCACGACCTTTCATTTGATCTTGCCCGCTGTCAGCTTGCATTTCTGATACTATGACTTCTACGTGTGCATTGCAAGCGGTCAACCATGTGAGCAGAAGCCAGGGCATCAGAGCTTGCCTGAAGGCTTCCAGGAAAGACGCATCCTGCGCTACATACGCCTGGAACGTCGCCTTTGGCAAAGTTCCTTGCGCAAGACACACAACGAAAGGGTTGTGTAGAGAGGACAGGGACACAGGGAGGGCCTGGTTCCACAGCAGGGTAGGAAGGCCTGGATGCGCAGGTCTTCCTCTGAGCATGATATCAAGGGTCACCCGCCTAGGGAAACAAACATGCGTAGCCTTATTTTGGTCACTTTAACGGCTTCGACACAACTATGATCCACATTGCAATAGGAATAGAAACTGGTCACTCTAGCTCGTGCCAAACGCGTGGCATTGCTGAAAATACCGCCGCCATCACCAATTAAATATTATACTTGCAGCAAGTGAGAGAATCAAACATGGGTTTGCTCAGGAAATGCAAGTCCTTGTTCGGCATCGGCGAGGTACGGCCATCGCCAGCCGAGGATGCAACATGGAGATTTTCGTGAACCTGCTTCTCGCCTTGCATCCGTACACATAACGATCGCTGACCTATTGTCCGCTCGCAGGAACAGCACCAGAAAAACACATCATCTTCTATCGCAAGCGAAGGGCACCCAGTAAGTCAGCAACATATACCGGCTAGCCTTTTCCAGAGTAAGGATATCTGTGTACACCAGCAACATCTTCCAGTGGATGGATGTTGCCTCTCCGAGGCAAGCATACACATACAGGCTGTTGAATTGAGTACATCCGGTACACAGGAAACACACCATAGATACTTCATCCATGAATCCACTCAGGTTACTGACATTTGATCCATCAGCCCACTAGTCTCAGCGTCGCTAGTATTTAGAAAGCGCTAGCGCAACCATTATCATGCTGCGTAGCAACAGTGCTCCAAAAGAACAAATCAAATCATTCCCCAGATCAAACGGGCAGAATGCAACTATTTGAGCATTGTTTGAACTCCACTTCAATGACATCGCCCTTCTGACACAGATCTTGAAGCAAACTGATGGATGTGTCAGTGCTCTCTGGCCAGGCCCCCTTCATGAGGTGCTTATTTGTCCTCTTTTGGAATTCCTCGTCACCACAGAGAACCTTAAGGAAATCCCGCACGACCAGCGGGAAAAATGTTATGAAAGTGCCCTTGCTGAGCCCAGCTGCGGAACTGCTCCCGCTCGAGCCGGTGAGTGGGACGCACAAGGTTTGCACAATTCTTTGTGAACAATATTTCAACTACTATGAGATAGCTAAGTGAGCCGGGAGTGCTTCATAGGGCCCAGAAATGTCAAGTATGCAGAGGAGAGCTGTTCACTACTCATCACAGCTTACTGACAAGAGGATCGAGTCGGGAGGACCGGGTGGATCCATGGTCTCCGAAAATCCTGGCTTCGGTTCACAAGCACTCCTATTTCTAATACGCTATTCATGTATTATTTCCTGCTCGCAGATGCAATCACTATCATGGCAGCAGCAGCAGCAGCAATGGCAGAGACAAGCACCACCATCCAGCCTCGGAGCAAGTCCCCAAAGCCTACCCCTTGCCCCAGCTGCTCCCAGCCCAGGTCCAGCTTCCCCACAATTTCAAGGCTCCAGACCAATATTGTGTAACTAAGCTTGCTGGAAACGCAAGCATTCAGGCATTCCCATTTTGTAGATAGGATGTTGCAGGTACAGTACCTGAGGCATCCTAATTTGACTAATACCAATGCTTCTAGTGCGGCAATACATGGATTGGGTACCTAATTTCACAAAAATGAGCATTGGTAAATGTCATCAGTCGTTGGTGCCAACAACAACATGGACAATGATTATGTTATCAAATGTTAAATCATTCAAGCGTCAAACGTTATAAGCCTCCACACTCTTACGTGCATAAGCGGCTAGCTAGCATTTGCAGGAAGCACATGGTTTTGCTGGTTAACTGGTTTTTTACCAGCAACTTTTGGTCTTTCAGGGCTGGTTGTTGTGTTGTTTTGAAACCGGTCGGAACTTATTTCATTCTTCTCTCTATCATTCAATGTGCTTTAATGTCTGTTGTTCTACGCTCAGGCCCTACCTTGTCAAAGGTTTAATAAAAAGGCCTTCGGTTAAAGATGGGGGCGGCTGGCTCATTGAAAACAATGAGTTTCTAAAGGAGGCTTCTTGTGGTTCTGGCTCTTGGGCTCCTTGGGGTAACAGATCCTTAGAAGTTTATATTCCCTGCAGAGTGAATCACTTGGAGATGGATAGCAGTAGAAAAGAACGCGTTACTCATCTAGGATAGCATCATCACGCCTGGTAGCTCTGCCTTTCAAGGTGTGCTCATAAATTATGAGTCATAATCACGATGAGTGATTAGTAACACAGGTGACTTACACGGGTACCCACACCGGTGTGTGCCTGTGCATTGACAGTACAAGCAATTATCACTGTGTCCATAGCATCATACATGTGCATTTGTATAATGCCTTGATGGTCATCAATGCGCCAGTGATGATGGTGCGAGCTGTGGTGATCTGTCTAGTTAGGGTCCCTGCACCAAATCCAGGTGTTTGCCTCTCCCTGTGAGTACTCCAAATATATGATGATATATGCATCAAATAATAACATTCAGATAGATACCAGCCTAACACATGAAACGTGCTAGCTGGCGAGGATGAATCTGCCAAACGAGTTCGGGCTGATCCAGAGCACACTAGGCCTGTTACCTACACTTGATAATCAGAACATGATGGTTGGAATCATGAAGCATCGAGCTTTCCTTGAGGCTAGCCCTCCGACCCGTTTTATGCAATTTGCCAATGGTATGTACTGATTTAATTGTAGATTTTCATGGTAAGCCGTCTTTAATATGGAGATCGCGGAGATGGACGTGGGGGAGACAGCTGATCCTCAGCCTCATCAGCTCCTCGGCCCCAATGTCCTCCTCTCCATATTACTTCTGATGTTATACGTGATATCAGCTGTGTTTAGACTGGCAGTCAACCGTCACGCAAGGTGGGGCAGGAAAATCTTTAGGGAGCGTGGCCAATGGCCAGTTGACCAATTTGTCCAAGCTGTTGGCAGCAACCAACCCAAGAGACGTCTCAATGGCCCATTGGCTGTGCAGGCGCAAGAGGCAGAGGGAGGCTCAGGTGCTAAACACACTTCCCCCGTCACCTCCCCCGTTGGCCAGGTACTGGGCGGGAGTTATGCACACATGAGGTTCGCGCAAACCTGCCCATTTGCACACTGCTCTACTCAATGCAAGTAAGGTTTGAATTTTAAGCAAATTAAAGGCAAAAGCTGAGAGTTGTCTGACAGCGGAGTTGGCGGCGGTTATGCCTTGACCTTCCATGGCATGGGCTGCCAGGCAGCTGCAGCCTAGGTGTTGCAGCAACCAGTGTTGTCTGCCGTCTGATTCATGTCATTATCTGGCTTGCAAGTGACTGCCCCGCGCCTCACCCTGCAGGTTAAGTGAACTGGAAGAACAGGCGCCTGTCCCCTTGACGACACGTACTCCTACCCCGCCCTTCTCAATCTCAAAAACCATCAAACGCACGGCCGACAAACGCCCTCAGAGTATCACCCCTTCACCCCTGACAGCCACAACAGGCGTTTCAAGCCCTTACGAGGCCTCCCCTTATGGGTGCCCCTCAGTTGATGTGGAGGGAACACCAGCTGCCAACCAGGCCGCATCTCCCCAGAAAGGCGAGTCTGAGGGTTACTTTTTGTATGACAGCACTGCCATCACCAATAACCTTCTGGTTCTTGTCCTCCTGAAACGCTGCATCCCCCCCCATCCCAGCTCGCTGGTGTAGGATCAGCTTGTGCATGTGCCTTTTAGGCGGCCAACGCCAGGGCTGCAGCCACCTCAGTCAGTTGAAGCCCATCAAAAGAGAAATGGACATTATCCTGGACCAGATCTCCTGGCACTGTGTGGCATGCACTGATGCAGTGCAAAAGTACTGAGACAGGGAGGTAGACGGTAGCGCCAGAGTCGTGTTTTATGGGTCAGCTGGGCTGAAGGTCAGTGTTGAGTGTGTCGGGGCAGGTCAAGGTCGGGTTTGCATGCGAGTTTACTTTTCTACCCATTCTTTCTGTGCAGGCTGGGATCCTGCGCTGCTGCAGCAATGTGCGCAGAATGAAGCCCACATCTGCAGCTTGGACGGCCTGCTTCGCTCCAGTGAGCTGCAGCAGCATGTCAGGTGTGCAGCTCCTCTGCTCGGCAGCACTGCGCGGACAGGTGCTGATGCTACAAAGCATCTGCATGATGCCTGTTGGTTTCTCGTACGGCTAGCTGCGCTGTGTGATTGTGCTGGAGATATAGGGTGTGTTCTAGGGGTGAGCTGTCTTGTCTGGCTGGCAGCAGCCCACCTGCAGGTGTAGGAGGCTGCCCTGCAATCAGCATTTATGGGTAACTAAACGAGTCGTAAGTTAACTGCCAGCCTGGTCATCAGGCTGATTGGTTGGTGGCTGAACGTCGCCAACCATAAATGGTCCATTCTACCACAAGAGCGTAGGCTTTGTGTCTACGCTGCCAGCTACGCGGATAGCAGCGTAGACACAAAGTACATTGTGCCAAAAGATTCGATTTGCTATAAAATGGCAGCTAGATTGGGGAAGCAGATAGCACAGGGGCGGCCACGCGAAGAAGAAAGACGACACAACAAAGTCATCGGCACAACAGCGGATGACTTTTGTTGTGCGGCTAAGAGAGGAGGTCAAAAAAAGGTTAGGCAAGTGAAGAAAGGTATGATGGGTTCTCCACAGATTCCGGCCATATGACAGAATGGAAAAATAGGAAAAAACATAACATTTCTCTCTGAGGGTGCACAAACAGCCTTGACAGTGAAATAGGACATGTACTTGCAATTTGCACAGCAACACAAGAGCAAGAGCAAGCTCGATGCTCTCCACAGGGGATGCTTGGTCATGATAACGTGATCGCAAGCCTGGTGGTGTGCACAAATTATCCTGTCCAGTGCATTCCCTGTCGTGCTCAGTCGTGCGGATATGTTGATGCCAGAATGCTCGCAAGCAGAGCCTGCGCGGATGTTGCTGTGTTTAGGCGGCCCTTGTCCCAAAGGGGCCCTTGACTAAGCCCTCAGTTGAGTGACCCAAGCCACAGCATCGCAAAGCCTTATTATAAGCCAAGCAAACCTCTACTCGGCTGTGAGCTAGGGTGGTAATTGTGTCTCTGGATATACTAACGACAAAGCAGGTGCTGGTGGTGCTTAATACCCATAAAGAGGATTATGACATTGGCAGGCACGAGAACCATGAGCCTTTAAATCCATGATGCAAGTTTGTAAGGTTTAAGGTTTTCAAGGCTACGCCGAACGAGGGCAGCTTAGCCAGTTGTGAGCCTCCAGTGAGGTTCGAACCCCGAACCCACAGGTTGCGAGGGTGGATAATCGACTTTCCATCGCAGGTGCCCCGCCGCCTGCTCGAGTATCCGGAGCATGCAAGTTTGTAAGCAACAGTGCCCTGCACGTGTTGATGCCAACTCACATATATACCAGTGCTTCCCTGACACCAATCACACCGCTCACGCACATTGTCTGCCATGTGTATTTGTTTGCGCTGCAGCTCAAGCGAGTTAAGCTGTGCATGTGCTGCAGGTCGACGACCTCGCACCAGAACTTCGACCTGCACTTGCAGCAGGCTGATGCAAGGTTGAGGACGTACAGGGATCTGAGGGCCTTCGACCGTGACAACTTTGTGCAGGCCTACACCAGGAAGGACATCAAGGTGCGCGGCCGATACCCCTGTGGAAGGAGACCAGGCCCTGAAAAGGACGATCAATGATCAAAAGGGTGGCAGTGGTGTCACACACAGTGGCTGAGGATGCCGATGACACACAATTGCGCGCACACGTACAGGCGCGCGCACACGCACACACACACACACACGCATACAAATACACCCACAAACCAAGGATGTCAATGACACACATGCACATACACTGGCAGAGACCATGGATGCCGATGACTTGATACACTTGGACAGCAAGGCTGTGCAGCCATCCTGCTCATGTATGCAAATCTCTTTGCTGTGTTTGCAGGTGTGCTGCTGCTGATGCTGCTGATGCTGATGCTGATGCTGCTCTGTGCATGCAGGATTTTGACGAGCTGCCGCCACCGCGTGCACTGCTGGTCGTGGACCTTGCCTCTAGCACGGTCCTCATGGGATCCCTGCTCCTGTCCTGGCTGCATGGCAGCCTGCACACCCCAGGTGCGTGGCTGTCAGCGCAATGTGCGTTGCTTAGGCTCCATGCCCACAGCAAGGCAGCCTGCGCAGCCCAGGAGCTGCTCATGCACCCCCTCCTTGCTGTGCTCCGGGCTTCAAGGATGGCAGCCTGCACAACCCGGGTGCGCTGCTGCCTGGGCGCCATTTCCATGCTCCTGGCTCCGTGGATGGAAGGCTGCATTCCCCGGCTGCACCTGCTGCCTGTATGCTGTCATCTTGCCTTCTGTCACATCCTTCACCAACAGGCTCTACAGATGCCAATGCTATGGGGCACAAGGGTGATGGTGACCACACTAAGTGGCCACTGCTCTGGGGGTTACTGGCGCATGTGTAGACAAGGTGGTGAGAATCCGCTTGACCCTTGCTGTCCTAAGCGTGCGGCGGCGGTGCAGCACTGCATCTCTTACAAGCCAAACGGCATTCGCTCGTACTCAAGTGCAGACTAGCGCAGAACAAAACGAACGCGATTGCACATACTGAGCGGAATCATCAGGTTGCACCACAGTGTGCGATGCTGCACCTTCAGCGCGGCTGTGACGCGCCACTTTGTGAAGAAGTATGTTTGGCATGCTGCTTGCCTCGCCCCCCTGTCTTTGCAGGCCTGCTGCTGGTGTGGACCGTGCTGCAGGCGCTGCTGGCATGGCGTGCCAGCCACCCCTCGCTGGTGGCATGCACTGCATCCATCTACTGTGTGTATGGGGACGACAGGTGGGTACACCATGCCCTGCATGCTCCCCGGAGGATGGGGTAGGTTTGCAACTGTTGCTCATGCATATGCTTATGCAGATGCACAAGGTAAGCAATTGCTACTTTGACGGGCATCCTCCTGCCTTCTTTCCACACAGGTCTGGCACCTACCTGCATTCTGTGGTTGTTGCGATAGCAGCACTGGCAATGTGCTGCATGTGTCTATGTGGATGCTTGTGACTCAATGCATGTGTGTATTTATAGCCACCTGCATAGTCCCATTGTATCTCATCATCAAGACAAGCAGGCCAGTAGAAGCGGCACTGCCTGCTTCCTTGCACGCGCCCAGCCGGGCTCAGCTTGAACCCTTAGCGCGGGCACATGCCTGCCACGCTGCATGCAGGCAAGTCGTGCACCAACAGCACATGCCGCGCACCAACAGACCGTGTGCCACCCCACATGCAGGTATGCTGCACACCAAGTGGCAGCCGGCCCCGTGCGTACAGCCCTGGCGGCGCTGCTGGACCTGCTGCTGGTGTGCTGCAGCTTAGGCGTCTCATCCCTGGTGTCTGCGGCCCTGGTGTGCGCGCTGCCGCTTCGGCAAACGCTGGGCCAGCGCCTCATGCGCATCTACCCCGTGGAGGAGGTGGGTGATGTGCAGGGTGTCCTGGGGTACTGCGTGGAAAAAGCTGTGGTGCCGCGTGGGTTGTGCTGGAGCGCTGCGTGGAATCAGTTGGGGTGCTGCGTGGAATGAGTTAGGGTGCCGCGCAGGGATTGAAGGCATGAAGGAGTGCATGCCGCTGGAGGCAGGTAGCTGGGCCTGGCCATGCCCCTGACCTGAGCAGCGCCCGCTGGCTGCGCACTGAGCAGGCCCTGTGCCTGGCCCCACGCCGCTGCATGGCTAGAGATGGGCCGCTGCATTAGACGGGGTTGGCCGCTGCGCATCCTACGAGGTGGCTGCTGCCCCAGGCCAGATCGGCGGATCGGCAGCCTACAGTTCCAACCAAATCATTAACCAACTTGGCGTCAGCACCCCCAGCATTGCATCAGTGCCCCCAACAAGGCATCAGTACAATATCGGAATCCCACCCCTCCCCATTCCCACCAGACCTTGTGCGCCCTTGCCCTCCAAAATGCATCGAACACCGTCTGCAAGCTGGATGCGGGGCCACAGGCAGTGTGCAGCCCCAGATCCCTGACAGCTGTGCAGTGCGCTCCCCAGGGCAGGCGCACCGACTCAGCTGCTTGTGGAACGGCACATGCGGTGCTGGTGCGCTTGGTGCATGCTGCCTCTGTACAGGCACGTGCAGACCGCCAGATTATTTCGCGGCGGACCGTTCATTCCCTGCTGCGCAAGCATGCACACACACACACGCAGCCGTATGATGAGCATAAAACTGATGTGCAATGCACACTTTGTGTGTAGGTGGCACGGCCAGTTGAGACTCCTCTCTATGCCGGCAGCCCCTCAAAGCTTACAAGCCGGGACGCAGACGATGTAGCGCGCAGCTCGCCTACCACAAAGCAGGTCCTGAGAGGCCCCATGCTATCTCCCCCTCCAGGCCGCACAGCACCCCCTACCTCGTCACAGCCAGGCTGGGCCAGAAGCAGCAGGCTCAGCCAGCCGCCGCCGCCCCACCCGCCATCCAGCACGCGGCTGCACCAGCACGTGACACCCGAGACCCAGATGCAATCCCAGATGCGGTCAATGCATCCCCCTTCACAGCCCAATCGACCAGGGCAGCCACACTTGGTGTGGGAGGAGCTTGCGGCCTTCAGTGCAAGCCGCAGCCTGCCCCGCTCACCCATCAACAAGCGCAAGCATGACTAAAGCAAGCACCGTTGCGCCTAGACCCTACAGGATGAATTGTGTACCTAAGCATTGAATAAGCGTGCGTGCCTGCCTATCAATACATCAAGAACAGGCTGCACTTGAGCAATGATTGGATGCACCTGGCACCTCTAATTAGTAAGTATTGACATATTCTTTGAAAGCCAATTTCTTTCTCTTTTTTCGTGTCCCTGTTTTTTCAGCTATATATATATATATATATATATGTTAAAGCAACAGTTGTTAAGTTTAAAGTTTAAAAGGGTTAACCGCCAGCCAGATCGTTAGGCTGATTGGTTTGTTGCTGGTCTTCGCCAGCCAAAAAATAGTCCATAATGTCCGAAATGAAATGGCAGAGTCTATTGTGCCG
>LFCJ01001176.1_pt1 | contig 17880 bp, 32 predicted proteins | sample 643141 | NCBI WGS metagenome assembly LFCJ01 (sample SAMN03766243, study PRJNA286221) | soda lake metagenome | biome: soda lake; feature: Kulunda steppe; material: water; isolation source: sample B1-Br-g2 brine of Lake Bitter-1 | place: Russia: Kulunda steppe | collected 2010-07
CAGCCTGCATACCCAGGCAGAGTTGGTGCCCCAGGCAGAGTTGGTGCCCCCATATGCCCCCCATATGCACCCAGCCTGCATACCCAGGCAGAGTTGGTGCCCCAGGCAGAGTTGGTGCCCCCATATGCCCCCCATATGCACCCAGCCTGCATACCCAGACAGAGTTGGTGCCCCCATATGCACCCAGGCAGAGTTGGTGCCCCAGCAGGCCCAGCAGCTTGGTCGTGGTGCTGGGGGGTGTGCAGGGTTGCAGGGCATGCTGGGTTCTGTTACATGCATCAGGTGCTTGCAGGTGCCATGCAGTGCGCAGGCGCATGCGGGCAGGAGTGCAATTGTGGCCTGCAAGAGTGGACCAAGGCGCGCGACTCAGCACTGGGACTCGGCACCAGGACTCAGCACTGGGACTCAGCCGCATGCAGCCAGCAGCCTACAACCAGAAGCACGCAGCCAGCAGCAAACAGCCAGAAGCACGCAGCCAGGAGCAAACAGCCAGAAGCACGCAGCCAGCAGCAAACAGCCAGAAGCACCAAGCCAGCAGCACATCGCCAAAAGCACAGAGCCAGCAGCCATGCTTCTTGGCTCCTCCACTCATTCAAGCGACCCCGGCCCCCCGCTACGCACCAGGACAGCAGCACCCTGTGGCCTGTGCTATGGAACTTGACCAGCCAGGTGACTTGCATCTCTGTTACCACCCCCAAGCCGCATCCCATGCTCTGCAGCACTCGCAGCCTCGCCACTCACCAGAACAGCAGCACCCTGTGGCCGGTGCTAGGGAACTTGACCAGCCAGGTGACTTGCATCTCTGTTACCACCCCCAAGTCACATCCCATGCTCTGCAGCACTCGCAGCCTCGCCACTCACCAGAACAGCAGCACCCTGTGGCCGGTGCTATGGAACTTGACCAGCAGGCGGTCCAGAAGGGCCAGCTTGCCGCACTGCTCCAGCATGGCAGTACCCTCAGACAAGTCAGCAGGGAAGGACAGCAGCGGGTGGTTGCACACCTGCAGAGGGCAGGACAGGTTGAAGCACAGCGGGTGGTTGGACACCTGCAGGAGAGGACAGCAGCGGGTGGTTGCACACCTGCAGAGGGCAGGACATGTCAAAGCAGCGGGTGATTGCACACCTGCACGGCAGGGGTGCAAGTGAGCGCAGGTGTGGATGCATGCCTGAATGTGCGCATGCGTGCGTGTGTGCTTATGCCTGTGTGAGTTTGCACCGTCTGCATCCAAAATATGGCATCCGCCTTCCAATCCAAGGCTGCTGCTTTGTTTGCCTTGCTCACTGCATTCTTGCCCATCTCCTGCTTCAAGCCTGCCGCTTTGCTTGTCTCACAGATTGCATTCTGGTCCAGGGCACGTCCTAAATCAAAGCCAAGGCAGCATCTTGTCACATGAGCAGCACCCTCTTGTCACGTGTGCAGCACCCTCTTGTCACATGAGCGGGCGCCCGTTTTTGTAAGGGGACTCCACTCCTTACCTTGCGCAGCTCCATGACCTTGTTATTCAAGGCCACAAACTCGTTCTTCATTTTGAAGCGCAGCGGGTCGCCGGGGAACAGCTTGATGGTGCCAGTGGCCTGTAACACAGGTGTGGGTGTGTGTGCATGTCAGCACTGGTGCAGCAGGATGCCTCTGGACACACATCGCGCAGCGCCTTGCCCCCGCCCACAGATCAGCTCATCACGACAAAGCAGCACCTTGAGATGGTCCCACATGTCATTCGCTGTCCTCACCCTAACTTGAGCTGTGCACCACGGATGGATAAAGGCGTGCACCACGGATGGATGAAGGCGTTGGGCAGCCACAATGGCCACACACAGCACACTGCGCTCGCTCACCCTGACCCAGCTGTACACCGCGGATTGGTAGGGCGTCATAGGCACTTTGATGACGACCGGCACCTTGGGAGGCAGCTTGCCCTCCACGTCTTGCACCTGCGCGCGCGCGACGCAAAACACACATGCACCGGCGCAAGCAAAAAGGCTCGAGGAGATTCTGTGCGCATGTTCAAATGTGTGTGCCCTTGCCTTTCACACCTGTGCAGAATCTTGAGCAGCGCAGCGATTCGGTACGCGCAATTTACGTTTGAGTGAGTCCCAATTTTTCAAAGAAGGGTACCTCGCTGCAAGCAGCGCGCTTGCTGGCCTTGGTGTGAAGTTGACTGCATCCATGGGCTGGCATGGACATGCATCACTGGTATCTTGGCTGGCATGGACATGAATCTTGGACATGCGTCTTGGCTGGCATGAACATGCATCACTGGTATCTTGAACACGACCACTGCTTGAGTGCATTGTGTGCGCGTGAGTGCTGAGGGGCAGTATCCCGTAAGGCTCCACATGTGCTCCCCTGGCAAAAGCCCTTGAGCGCATTCAACAAGGCATCCTGGGGGAAAAACTGGGGGCGGTTGCAAACGCCTCGACACCAAAACAGCAAAAGACGCAAGGCGTGCGTGCCTGTGTAAAAGACCCACCTGGCGGCGGAGCATGAAGGGCACCAGGATCTGGTGCAGTCTGTGCACCACCACGAGCTTCTTCTCATTGGCCATCAGCTTCGCCTGCGCGGGTGATGCGCACACGCACGCTCACACGCGTGCCGATTGTTCGCCCTGCTGCCCATTAATGCTGGTCAGGCAATGGTGCGCACAGCTGGAAGGTTGCTGGGCACGGCTGGCACAATGCCAGACAACACTTGCTATTATGCGGTGCAGAGGGGACAGACTGTCTTCAGGCTGTTCATGTCCATTTTTCCAGCAGCTTGGTATCCTTTTCAGCCAGGCAACATAGCAGTGTCATAAGTGTGTGTGTGTGTGTGTGTGTGCGCGCGTGTGTGTGCAGTGCATGCCATGCAGCCTGGCAACCTGGCAGTGTCATAACTGTGTGGCAAGGGCAAACGCATGGGCTCGTCAGACAGCTGGAGCAGACCCAGGTGTGTGTGTGTGCCTAGCCTTGCGCACAGCAAGGGCACGTGCTCGCATGGGCATACGACACAGCAGCCGTGCTTGGTGCAAGCTTGCAGCATGCACGCTTCCTGCAGCAAAAGGGCGTGCTTGCACAGCTTACGGCACAGCGCGTGGACGCAACAAGCTTGTGTCAAACTTCCTGGGTGGGACAGCTTGTACTCCTGACCATGTGGGCTGGCACTCAGCAAGTGTTCTCTGCCACACCGGCTGTGAAATACGCGCACTTCGCCATCCCAGCTGTGAAACAAGCGCGCATCGCCACCCCACAGCTGTGAAATAAGCCTGGATCGCCACCCCACAGCTGTGCATTGCGTGATTTTGTGCGCACCTCATTCTGTGGGCCGCCCATGCCATCGTCATCATCGTCACCCTCCTCCGCCTCAAGCATGCTGTCGAACCACTCAGCAAACTGCCGTTTGTCGTCAAAGACCTGCGGGAAAGAGCCACCCAGACGGTGCGCAGTGGTTGCAATGTGGCTCAGCAAATGAGAATGTGCAGTGGTTGCCATGCGGTACAGCAGAAGGGCAATGTGGCTCAGCAAAAGGGAAGTGCAGTGGTTGCGATGTGGTTCAGCAAAAAGGAATGTGCAGCGGTTGCCATGCGGTACAGCAGAAGGGAATGGCATCCACCACAAAGCATGACTGAGACTGGCGCTTGCAAAAAATGGGAGAGCATGGGTGTCATGCCCATACTGCACCAGCGCCCACCCTGGGCGCGTACGCACAACTCAACGCACGGAGCTGGGCAGGGTCCAGGCTCCAAGGAAGGAAAGAAAGGCAAGCCATGCATGCAGCAAAAACATTTCCATCATCATTTTAGAGAAAGTGGATCCAACGCTAGGTGCGGGGATATGTGGGCACCTTATTTGGTCCAGATTTGGTGGGGTGCCGCGCATATGGAGCACAGCAGCAGAGCCTCTGGCCCGGCCTTGGGCAAAACAGACCTTTGCCCTGCCCTTGCCCTTGCCTCAGTCCGAGGCTTGCCCTACGGCACAACCTGGCCCACTTGCCCCGATAAGGCGTCATCCACTCGATGCATGTGTCGCAGAGTGGCAGCGCTCGCAGAAAGCGAAAGCAGGTGCGGCAACACTCACGGCTCATATGCAGCTTTGCAGCGAACAACCTCACACACCCTGCGCCCCGATCCAGACCACACCCTGCGCCCCGATCCAGACCACACCCTGCGCCCCGATCCAGACCACGACTCTTTGATTGCAAGACCACAGTGAGGACCATTCATATTCCGAGCCTCCACCCAACGCTCACCTCAGGAAGCAGCAGGTTCAGAAGGTTCCACAGCTCACGCAGCTCATTCTGCAGCGGCGTGCCCGTCAGCAGCAGGCGGCGCGCGCACTGGAAGCGGTCCAGGTCCTTGGACAGCTTGCTCTGGCGTTCTTTGAGACGCTGCAGGCCGACGCGCGTGCGGACACACACACACACACACACACACATGGCGTGAGATGAGGGCGCATGACGGCCAGCACAGGGGCAGTGGCCTCATGAAGAGCATGGATACAGGTGAACGCTTTGTCGAGCAATGCCTGTCAGGCCAAAGCAATGACATCTTTTAGGCACAAAGGCCACGTGGCCGCGACCGCACAGAAGAGGCACCCGTGCAAAATAGGACAGATGTGCAGGATTTTCCTGATGGCTGTGGGCGGACAGCAGCAGCCTCTGACAGCTCCAACAGCAGTAGCAGATGGTATGAGCCTCTATGAGCCTCTGACGGTTCCGACAGCAGCAGCACAGCAGCAGCCTCTGACAGCTCCGACAGCAGCAGCAAACAGCAGCAGTCTCTGACGGCTCCAACAGCAGCAGCAAACAGCAGCAGCCTCTGACAGCTCTGAAAGCAGCAGCAAACAGCAGCAGTCTCTGATGGCTCGGACAGCAACAGCAGACGGTAGCAGCCTCTGACGGCTCTGACAGCAGCAGCCTCTGGAGACTCCAGGCTTTCCATGATGCTGCTCACAACCATTTAGAGGAATGCACTGAGCTCAAGCACACTGGCTCCATTCACTCGCATGGAGATGCATTGGACGCACAGATCATGCACCGCGCGCACAGCTCTTGCATACACGCACACACGTCCCAGAGTTGCTTGAGCGCAGGGGGCATCAGATGAGTAAGCAACACTCAGCAAGCATTGCTTGTGCCAAACAAATGCACCCAGAGCCAGCCGCTCCCCCACACCTGAGCTTCATCAATGATGATGTACTTCCACTCAAGCCGGCAAAGCTTTGCTCTGTCGCGCATGACGTACTCGTACGTGGTGACCAGCACATTGAACTGCTGGGATTGCACCTGCAGGGCGAGTCCAAGCGCATTCCGCGTGGTCCTGCTCCTTAGACAAAGCACTACGCTCCTTAGACAAAGCACCAGGCTCCTTAGACAAAGCACCAGGCTCCTTAGACAAAGCACCATGCCCCTTGAATGCAGCACCCTGCTCCTTGGAGGGCGTGCCGTTCTCAGTTCGTGCGTCCTTCAGTGCTGCAGTTAAGGACTGAAGAACACAGATTGGGTGCGGCACGCGCTGCGTCAATATATTGCATGACACCAATTGCAAGCGCATGGCACCTCATCCACACGCAAGACACAGCGCCCATACGTGCATGGCACTGCAAATGGTACATACACGCTTTCTTCTAGCTGCGCACCTCCTGGTTGTACTTGCGTGAGCGCTCATCCTTCTGGCCGACATAGTACACGACCCTGCATGGAGCAAAAGGCATCAAATCGCCACCTGAAATGCCTGCTAATGCCGACTGACGGGCCCACTGATAAGAGGGCACATGCATGTTTTCTTCCACTCAGCAAAGCAGTCCACAGGGTGCCAAAGGCTGCTCGTCGCACGCCTTGGGTGTGGCACCAGCAGCTGGGCAAAGCACGCTAGTTACTAGCTGGGCAAAGCACACAAGTCTACCAGCGCACACTGTTTCCATGGCAGTGTGGCAGCACTGTGGTGCCCAAGAGGATACACCGATGCCCCAACGAAGGAGGGCATGCGGATGTCCGAAAGTCAGCACGGAGCGCACGAATGACAATACTCAAAATGTATTGGGCATTCATGAGGGCATGCACCGCTCATGAGGGCACGCACCGCTCATGAGGGCATGCACCGCTCATGAGGGCATGCACCGCTTGTGCGGGCATGCACCGCTCGTGAGGGCAAGCACAGGGGGCGCCCAGAGGGGTGCATGCCACTGACCAACAGCAAACGCCAGGGAAGGAGGGAGTACACACTGCACCCCTTGCAAGTGGGCGTGCCTGCTACCTCCCATACACGCAGCGCCGCGTGCCTTGCAACCGGTATGAGAGATGGACGCACGGACATGCACACTCGATGGTGGCAGGCACCAGGGGAGCTCAGGAGAGCCGGGACCCTCAGATATTGGGAAAGCTTTGGCCCTAGCAGGAGGCAAAGCTCTGAGTTGACCCAAGCAGGAGGCAAAGCAGCTCTGACTTGACCCAAGCAAAAGGCAAAGCAGCTCTGAGTTGACCCAAGCAGGAGGCAAAGCAACTCTGAGTTGACCCAAGCAGGAGGCAAAGCTCTGAGTTGACCCAAGCGGGAGGCAAAGCAGCTCTGAGTTGACCGATCTTTTGATCTGCATTCCCCCTGGTTGACTGGAGGATAACATTCTGACTGTTGGCACAATTTGTCAGGCACAAAGGACAGACCAGGAGAGGTGAGCACCGCAACCTTGTCTGCCATTCTCTGCTGGCCAGCCAGGTCCACAAGCAAGACACACGTGCAAGCACACGTGCATGCACAATTGTGCCTAGTTTGAGCAGCACATCCAAGCATGCACACGTAGTATGTTCATACACTTTGGCATGCAGCTCAGACTTACGCACACACACAAACACTCAAACGCACGCACGTGATGCGGATGGACAGATGCTCTGGTATGCTCTGTTATGCACCCCCCCCCCACTTAACAGCTGGAAAAAAGGTCTGCTCATGTCCATAATCCCAACCACTGAACCCACACAGACGCGCGTGTGTGCGCACGCACGCACTTGACAGCAGGCAGCCAGGTCTGCAGCTCTGACTTCCAATTGACCATGACAGCGTTTGGCACGATGATGAGGTGCGGCCCAAAGTTGTTCTTGTGCTCCATGAGGTACGCGATGAGGGCCATGACCTGCGTGGGCGGAGGAGCAGGCACAGCCACAATAAGCTGTGCAGTCAGCAGCAAACAGCAACTGCAAAAGCAGCAGAAAAGTGACGCAATATTCTGAAGCTATTGAGAGGTGCATGCAGTCAAGATATGGTCAGCTGCATTTCCAGCTGCCGCAATGATGACGAAGATGGCAATGTTGGCAGTCGCAACAGCCGCAGCAAAACCAATGTGTGCAGGCAAGTGCAGGCTCCAAGGCCCAGAAAAAAAGCACAGACAAGGCCAGAGCCAGCTGCTGCACAAGATGGCCAGCCTGCATGGATGATTGAATGCTGTTATGCTGCCTGGCACACTGCTGCATGAGATGGCCAGCCTGAAAGGACCTGACATGCCGAAAAATTCCTGCACAGCCCCGCTGGGGCTTGACAAGTAGCACACCATCCTGTCCACGCACCTGCACGGTCTTCCTGTTGCGCCAAAGGCCCAAGCAGCCACCCAATGCAGGCAGGAGGCAAGCACGGTGGGTGAGGGAACGTCACAAGTAAGCAAGAAGCGGGCAAAGAGCAGTTTTATTTGGTGAGTGCAAGCCACCAAAAGCTGGGGTTTGCGTGTGGTGCTTTGGGTGATTTGGGCTGCCGCCGGGTCTGTCAGCCAACTCAGTAAGGAAGAGCCAGCTTTTGTATACAGGCCACAGTGAACGAATGCAGGCCCCAGTGAGTGGATGCAGGCAGTGCAAGCAGCAGGCTGTGGTCAGGGAGTAGGGGCGGCCCAGTGCACAACACTTAAACATTGTGCATTCCCATCCTCCGTGATCTTGCAAGCCTTAACTTATATTCTTAGGTTCAGTGAGTGATTGTGCTTTTGCTTCCAGAAGCTTAAGCGCTGGAGGCACACCCACCCCAGGCCCATCTCGTCCGCCAAGATGCCGTTCAGATGGTTGTTGTACAGGGACACCATCCACCTCAAGCCCACCATCTGCAAGAGCACGCAAGAGCATGCAAGAGCATCAGATGCAGGGAGGGTGTGCAAAGAGTGGGTGTTCAGATGGTTGTTGTACAGGGACACCATCCGCCTCAAGCCCACCATCTGCAAGAGCACAGGGAGGGTGTGCAAAGAGTGGGTATAGGGTTGGGAGGGGCTGTTTAATGGCGTGGGCCATAAATACAGCCGCTAGTAATGCAGCCTGGGGAAATCTTCCCCACGCTACATCAAAAGCCCTTGCATAACAGCCCTTACATTATAGCCCTTCTGCGGGGAGCGGAAGGTGCTCCTTCGTCCACACCACGCCTATAGGGATTGGCACAGGGTGACACAATGCTCCTTCGTTCACATCACGCCTATAGGGATTGGCACAGGGTGACACAATGCTCCTTCGTTCACATCACGCCTATAGGGATTGGCACAGGGCGACACAATGCTCCTTCGTTCACACCACGCCTATAGGGATTGGCACAGGGCGACACAATGCTGTGCAGCACGACAGGGCCGCTGTTTGGATAAGGGGAGTGGATGAGGTGTGTGGATGAGGAGAGTGAATGAGGAAAGTGGATGAGGAGAGTGAATGAGGAAAGTGGATGAAGGAATTGGATGAGGAAAGTGGATGAGGAAAGTGGATGGCGCGCAAAGCTAGCGGAGGGTGCGCACAGCAAGGGAGGGTGTGCACGTGCGCACATGGTCAACTGATACGCATTCGCGCCACATCTTCCGCCAAGCCTGTGCCACACCTTCATCCCCCCCCTCCTCCCGCCGCACCTGGTACTCTCTGAGCGTAGCCCCAGCGGGCGGCTGTAAGTACAGCGGCTGCTGCACCACCTGCTCCTGCACGGAGTGCGCCAGCTCGTAGTACCTGCAACAGCAGTGCACCAGACAAGGCCACAAAAGCGTCAGTGACCCGTAACCTGCACCAGCACACCCAAGCTAAGCACGCGGATGCCCACATCTGTCAGTGACGCACCAGCACACCTAAGCCAAACACGCAGATACACGCAGCGTGCACCTTGGCAGTATGTGTGCCTAGGCACTTGCGGCACAGCGCAGCGGCGACATTGAAATCCATGCGCGCAATCGTGCTTTTGCAGCACGGCACAAGAACACCTTACACTGAGGCCAAGACTCTCAGGGGGCTCTCAGGCACGGAAGAATTGCTTTCATGCGGCAGCGAGGAAGGGAGGCGCCGGGCCAGTGCGCAAGGCAAGGCAACCTTGTAGGCGCTGTCCAGCAGAATTTTTGCTGGAGTGGGGGACGCTGCCGCAGGCTCGACATGCACCGCGCCTGCGCATTCCCCTGCACGTCCATGTGCCACTCTTCCCCCGCACACAGCAACACCCCAGGAGCGTGCATGCGTGCACTCACACAGGTTTTGCACAGCTGTATTCACACACATGCACACACACGCGCACACGCACGCACACAAACACACACACCGTCATTCACACGCACATGTATACATAACTACACACACGCACACCGTCACACGCACATACACATGCCCACACACTCAAACTACACACAACCCATCACACATACACACACTCAGACACGCGCACAGTCACACAAAAAAGCGCGCACCGCGTCTGCGCGTCGCCCTGCATGTTCTTGGACCGCTTGATGAGCTCGCTCTCCTGCCGGAACTCCAGGGCTGCGCGCTCCCCCGCTGCCCGGATCTCCTCGTCGGTGGCACCACCTGCGCGCGCATGCGTGTTGCCGTTTTGGAGCGCAGTGCACCACTGCGCACACACACACACACACACACACACACACACACACACACACGCACACACACACACACACAAATGAGCGCAGGGGCACGCCATGCAGAGTCTCCTGGGTGGGTCCGTGCAAAAGTGCTGCCTTCGCGCAAGCGTGTGCCGTGGGCGTGAGGCGCAGGGAGAATGGCTTGGGTGCATTGTGAGGGGCAAACACTTGCAGCACCGCAGCACTGCTTGCGAGCATGGCCTGCACGCATCCAAGTCAGCATTGCATACAGCACCGCAGCACTGCTTGCGAGCATGGCCTGCACGCATCCAAGCCAGCATTGCGCAGCCAAAGCCAAGGAGGCATGGGGCCACAGCCATCCACCAGCACTCTGCTGCATCACAGCGTGCGTGTTATCACATACAAAAATATAATGCTCAAAGGCTCATAAAAGGTGGAACACACAAGGGCAGCATATGCCTGGCATGCACGCATGCGCTTTGGTTCCCATGTAGCCCTCTGCTGGCGTCAAAACCTGCGTGATGGTACACAGAAAATTATCATGGCACACACACACACACAAGGGCAGTATATGCTCGAGTTGCGCGCATGCGCCTTGGTTCGCGCGCATCTGAGGCGATCCTTGCAGGGGCTCTGGCCCCATTGGCAGGGGTGCTCTGCTACTACATGAGCACCAGCAGACAAGGGATGGTTACGGAGCAAGTGCATGCAAATGTAACTACTGGTTGCAACTGGTGGGTAGCACTTGCTGAGAGACCTGAGCATCGTCTGCATAGCCCTCCCAGCAAAGCCCTGCAAGGTAGTTCTGAGGGCCGCTTAGTGTACCAAGACTTTAACACTTGCTGCACAGCCCTCGCAGCAGGGCCCTGCCCCACACACTACGATTTCTATGTGCTGCAAGAGCCGCACTAGCAAACCTACACAATGCACAGCATGCAATGGAACCCCCAGGTGCGTGCATGGAACCCACAGGAGCAAATGCATGGAACCCACAGGTGCGTGTGTATGGAAGGAAATGGCGAGTCATGTACATGCAATGGGGCAAAAATACTGAGCCAGGGACGGGCCTGGGGGAGACCGACCAGGAAGTGTTCGGATTGCAGAGTCATGCCACCAGCTCCCAGTCAGTACGAAAGGGGGCTAGAAAGTCTTTTTGAGGTTGTGGTAGCTGCCTCACTCCTTCTGTGCCCTCCTCAGTACCTCGGATAGCTTCCTGCATTGTGTTCCGCACTTTCTCCTCAGCCTCTTGCGCTGTCTTGACCTACAGGAACATGGATGTGGGAAGGCGCACATTTCATTGCAAGACACGAGCAGGTGCGTACACGCAGTTTGCTCATTGAAATCAGAAGTTTGAGCGAACTCATGAGCGTGTGTTTGCAGGGTCTTCAAGGCCAGGTGGCACACGCAGGAAGCACATTCATGAAGCTTTCCAAGCATGTGCTGCGCCTGCCAAAGCTTTCCAAGCATGTGCTGCGCCCGCCAAAGCTTTTCAAGCATGTGCTGCGCCCGCCAAAGCTTCCAAGCATGAGCTGCGCCCACCAAAGCTTTCCAAGCATGTGCTGCGCCACCAAAGCTTTCCAAGCATGTGCTGCGCCCGCCTAAGCTTTCCAAGCATGTGCTGCGCCCGCCAAAGCTTTCCAAGCACCCGATAGGAAAGTATGAGCAGGCATGGGTGATTGTGAGCATGTGATAGTACAGAGCACGGATCTCATCAGGCCCCTATTTCCTTCTCTTGCACCAACATTGCCCCCCTTTACAAGCACTGTCATCATCTGCTGCATTACCACGCCACACACACACATACACACAAACACTGTCATAACTTACTGCATACCATCGCAAACTACAGCTTGTAGATGTGCGAAAGGTGCACACTGGACATACACAATACATATAAGCAAATAAGCGCATACACACACAGTTGCGCGGACATGTGCACTGAAACACACAGCATGCCTACCATGGCGATCTTGGAGGCGAGTTTGTTGAGGTAGTCCTCTGTCTCGCTGAGGAATTTGGTGATGGCATGGAAGCGGTCGTCGTCCTCCGCCAGGCCAGACTCCCTCTGCAAGTGCAGCAACGCATCCACACAATGGATGCGCACACATTGGTGGGTCGTTCGATTGGTGGGTTTGGGAGTGCACCATCCCTGGGTCAAGGGCGCTATCCCCGGATCAGTGGCAATCAAGAGGACTAGGATCCACCACCAAGTCAACAGCACGCGCTCACGCTGCCATCGGAGCTCAGTGACCTACAAAAAGGCAGCCGCCACATAGCAATCGCCCACGTGCACTTCACCTTTGTGGCACTGAGTGATTAAGCCCCACCTGCTGCTGGATGAGCAGCTCCTGGTACGCCTCGAAGTCGTTGGCCCGCAGAGCCTCCAGACGCCGCTCCCGGTCATCCTCCTGCTGCTTGGCAAGGTCGCGGTACAGGCGCTCGTGCGCGCGCTGCACGCCCTTGTTGCGCGTCTTGCGCACGTCTGCCACTAAGGCAGCACGGTCCTGCAAAAGCAAAGAACGTGCAGTGGGTCCCAAAGTTGTGACATTACTGCCAAACAGCGAGCGCCACAGCAACATGCTCCTTCTCGGCTCATGCCATCACCCTTGAATACTCTTTGTCCTGTTACAAGGCGTGCGCATAAACTAGGGTCATGAGACTAAAATGTGTGTAATTGTGTGTGTGTGTGTGTGTGGAGCTTGGAGAAGCGATGCACTGGCGTGCACACTCACGCTGATCACGCTCTTGATGCACAACCTCACACTGATCAAGCTCTTGGTGCTGTACGCTCAAACTGATCACGCTCTTGGTGCGCACACTCGCCCTTATCACACTCTTGGTGCACACGCTCACGCTGCTCACGCTCTTGGTACGCACGCTCACACTGATCGCGCTCTTGGTGCGCACACTCGCCCTTATCACACTCTTGGTGTGCACACTCACGCTGATCACGCTCTTGGTGCTGTACGCTTCATGCGCCAAGCGCGATGCCAGGTGGAAGCGGCGCGCATCCTGGAGCATTCGGGCGAGTGAGGCAGTTAGGGCTTTGGCGTAGGCGAGCGAGGCAAGCTACTCATGGAAGCCCCACCCTTGTTTCTATGGTTGAGTATAGGTCACGCGCTTCAGCGCCGTCCGATTCCTGGGCCGACCCATTCAGCAGGTCAGTTGCTACACTCCTTAGCAACCTATGACTTTCATGACCAGCTGTCTGTACGAATCAACACCCTTCGTGGAATGCAAAGATTTTTTTGTGAAGATAGTTGCACAGTGCATATGTGTGCACAGACAGGCGCACGGGGCTGGAGTACAAGCCTTGGGCCAGTGCACAGCACGGTGCAAGCCCCCTTAGCATAGGCTGCAGCACATGTGCATATGCTGGGAAACATGCAGGGAACGGGGCACGTGCACCCCTCCCAAGATGCAAGCACAGCACATTGCCGGACCGGATGCATGCATATACGCACAGCCCCTTGACCACACCCTCAACCGCCAGCACCCTTGCCCCACACCCTCCTCCGCACGCCATTGCCCTTTGCGGTGCCCGTTACACGCAATGCAGGGGGCGCCATGCTCTGGGGGCGCCTGCGTGCACTAGCTTACGGACAGCGGACAGAGGTAGGTACCTTGTGCCCGCAAGCGCATTGGAACACACACCCGCCCCCTCCCGCGCCTGCTTGTGTCAAAAAAGCACCATCCCTGACATAGATAAAGGCAAAGCACGGCGGGGGGAGCAGGAGGGGGTGCCGAAGGGGCACATGACGTTTGGGGACCGCACCCGCAGCTGCATCCTCGGGTGAGCCGCGACACACTGCCCGTCCAAGCGCAAACCGCTCTGTTTAGCCAGCATTGCCTCATGCCACAAAATGTGTCCGCGCATAAATTCGGCCATTTCAGATACGGCCCAATTACCTGCACCAAACGAGTCGACATGCGTGACAGAGCAAGACACGCAATGCCATGAACCTTACTCTAATTGAGCACGTCTCCAGGTTTGACCACTGATCTTCCCCCTGACTAAACAGCTTTCACGGCTCACCTTGGTTTGGATTTCCTCCCTGCGCCACCTCATGGCCTCCCTCGAGAATTTTTTGTACCGCAGGTCATCCATCCGGGCGATCTCATTCAGGTGGTCTTGCTCGTACTGCGCGAGCGGGCAGGCAGGTGGCCGTGCGGCTCAGCTCCAGCAGGTGCTTGCGTGGCTCCGTTGCAGCAGGTGATTGTGCAGCACTTACTGCCAGTGCCCTGAATTGAACCATGCATGCCATCACATGACCAACCGGAACCTCATACGCCATCGCATGAGCGACTTTGAACCACATATGCCATCACACCACAAACTTGAACCACGCATGCCATCGCACGACTGACTTGGACCACATATGCCATCACATGACCAACCGATGTGCAGGCAGGGTTTGAGCAACCATGAGCAAGCACCCAAGTGGAAGTGTACGAGCCAAACAGAAAAAGGATGAAAGCAGGCGCGTGGCTGTTGTAACCCAGAGTATAAGACACGCTCTGACTGTAATAAAATCATAATGTTGGTGCAGGCATATAGGAACCACGACACAAGACAAGCACAACTGGAAACATACATGTGCAGCCAGCACACATGGCCCAGCAGGCTCTGCAGCTCTTGCAGCTGCAGCGCAGCACATAAATACATGCATACGCAAGCCTCAACGTTCCAGCTGACCACCAACAACTAGACAAGCCGGCTGAAACTACCAAACACTTCTCAAGGCCTTAGAACATTTTCCCAGGAGTGCTGTGCTTGGAGCCCAGCGGCGCACCTTGTGGCGCAGCCTGTTCTGCAGCTCCTGCAGCCGCAGCTTGCGCAGCTCTAGCATCAGCGCTCCGCGTGCGCCCCGATCACCCTCCAGGGGCGCAGCGAACCCGGGCACAGGTGGCAGCAGCACCTGCGACCCAGCCTGCTGAGGCGGCGGCTGCTGCAGTGGGTGGCTTTGCAGCACTTGCTGCGACTGCGGTGCTGGCGGCGGAGGGGTCCTTGGTAGCAGGGGGCTGTCCTCTTGCTTCACTTGCTGCAGGGGCACTTGCTGCAATTGCAGCTGCTGCCCTGGCGGCGCGTGCTGCGAAGGCGGCTCAGCCTTACACTCCACGCCATCCATTGGCTGCGCTTGCTGCTGGTGCGGCCCTGGTTGCGCTTGCTTCACATCCTCCACAGGCTGCGCTTGCTGCAACTCCGGTCCTGGTTGCGCTTGCTTCACACCCTCCACAGGCTCCACTTGCTGTGATTGAATCCCTGGCAGCGCTTGCTGCACACCCTCCATTGGTTGCGCTTGCTGCGGCTCAGGCCCTGGCTGCGCTTGCTGCACACCCTCCATTGGCTGTGGCATCCCTTGCAAGGCCGGCACAACAGCAGCAGGCTCGCTTGCTGGTTCTGGAGCAGGGGCAGCAGCTGGGGCAGCGCCAGCTGCCCCTGCAGCGGGAGTGGAGGCTGCCGCCTGCCCTTGCGCCGGCGCTGCGTCGACAGCTGCATGGGCATCTGCAGCAGCAGCAGCAGCAGGCGCAGCAGCGGCTGGTGGTGAGGATCCCTGTAGGTTCCGTGGCAGCGCTGCCCCAGCCGCCGGTGCAGGCGTGGGTCCAGCAGGTGCGGGCGAGGCTGCAGCAGGTGCGCCTGCTTCAACCTTCAGTCCACCTGAGGCAGCTGAGGGGGCCAGCCCCGGGAGACCAAGGGCTGCAGCCTGTGCGCCCCTCACACCTGGATCGCCCTCTGCGCCCCTGCCCCCCACCCCGGCAGCGACTGCTTTGAGACTGGCGGCCAGCACCGCAGCCGAGTCCTGGCCGGCGGCGTCCGGGTTGGCAGCTGCTGCAAGGGGCAATCCGGCAGTCGGGTCCAGCCCAGGGAGTGGTGGCTGGCTGGCGCCCAGGCCCACGCTAAAGGGGTCGGCGCCGCCCGCGCCAAAGGCGCCTGCCCCTCCACCCCCGCCCATCAGCGACGCCAGCAACGCCATGGGGTCTTCGGAGAAGGCGTTTGCACCGCCGGCGCCATTTGCGCCCGCGCCGCCGGCGGCCAGAAGCGCCGGCATCAGCCCGGCAGCAGCCGCCGCCAGATCGGGGCCTAAGGCAGCAGCGGCGGCAGCGGCGGCAGCGCTGGGGGGTGGCGCGGCCCATGAGACGAGGGGGTGCGCATAAGTGGGCGGGGGCGCACCGCCTGGGAACAGCGCGGCCTCGAGCTCTTGCAGGCGCCGCTTGCGCTTCCGGAACAGCAGGCGCTCAAGTTCAGAATGCAGGAGGGAGGGCAGGTCCCACTGAGGGCCCTGCAAGCGCGGTTTTGCAGGGATCATGGGTGGGTCAGGGGCTGCGGCAGGCGGTTGTGCGTGAAGCAACAGGCCGTGGGCGCGCGGCAGGAGGCTGGGCGCGTGCTGGGGTTACACACAGTGGAGAGAGGTGGGGGGAAAGGGGGGGGCAGATGAGCGTGAACATGTGTGCGTGTGCGAGCGTGCATGTGTTGCATGCGTTGCATGACTTGTGTGTATTGTGTGTGTTGCATGTGTTCCATGTGTTGCGTGTTGTGTGTGAGAGTGCGCGCGCACATGCAAGGGCATGGCGGAGCCTGAGGGTCCACAGCGTGTCCAAGCCAAGCTGCCACCAAACAATAGTATTGATGATAATAGTATTGATGATAGTTATATACTAAATGGACAAAAATACCAATGCTGCATTACATCTGTAACAATTTGATAACCATAATGACCAGTACATACTGATGCTGTTTGCCGAGGAAGCCTGTCTTGTGCGCACAGACGCATGAGCACTTTGGGTGAGGTTACACATGGTCACATGTTCAGCCATGCGCTGCTATGCCAGGCACAAGCTCGTTTAGACATCTAAGCATGCGCACACATCCACGGGCATGTTTACACGGGCAAGCTCACAGACTACGCGTACCCACAGCTCATGACAAACAAATGGCATGTTTGCCACTTGCACGCTCACACATTTTCACGCACCTTGACACCAGATACATTCTGCCCCTAGCCCAGGACTTGCGTACACAAAGCTCTGTACGCACATGGTATGTTTGCCACGCACACGCTCACACACATGCACGCACCATGACACCAGGCACATTCTGCCCCTGACCCGGGAGGCCACTTGCCCACGTAACTGGGGCCTCGATCTGCACAGGCACAGTGCGAGCTCGTGAAAAGGAGGTGCAGACACAATAAACGGGGGAAGGAAGGGGCTGCGGCTAGCACGAGGCAAATCAAAAACGTGGGGGACCATGGCAACAAAAATATGAAGCACACAATACGGGGGGCATGGACCAGTGGTTATGACGGCGGACAAGTGCGTGCGCATGGTGGACACATGCAGGTGAACGAGTAAGCAATAGACATGCAAACAATCAGGAGCATGCCGCGCAGTTCAGCATGCGGTTGAACAAGTGAACATTGGCCAGGAAGGTAAACATGTGCCCAAACATGCCATGCGGGCACTGTGCTGACCTGCTGCTCCCCTGGAACCATGAGGGGCCCCCTGCGCAGCTCCTCCTTGTCCATGGCAGCCTGGATCTCTGCAAAAACAGAGTGGTGCCGTGTTGTCACTTAGGCATCGTGACGCTTCTCGCAGTCTGCGCGCTGACAAAATGGAGTGGGCACCCTCCACCGCCCATTTTGACAAGAGAGTAGTGTCAATCGGAGTCGCCAGTCAGTTTTGACGCTGTGTATCGCCAAAGATCTCTGTGTGTCATGCCATAAATCTCTGTGTGTAATGCCATGGATTTCTGTGTGTTATGCCATGGATCTCTGTGTGTAATGCCTTAGATCTGTGTGTAACGCCATGGATCTCAATGCCGTCAGACACTGAGGGAGCGGCGCACCCAGCTTATGGTGGGGCGCGTAGGAGGCAAGCCTACATGTGCTTGAAAGCTGCGCAGCAAGGTGCAGAGAGCCTCGCAAAATAGTCACAAGCGTACACAACATGCGTGCATGCATGCTGACACACCCCCACACTGACATAATCACAAGCGCGTTTAGCATGTGCGCGAGCACACACACACACACACACACACACACACACACACACACACACACACACACACACACACACACACACACACAC
>LFCJ01001177.1_pt1 | contig 17874 bp, 23 predicted proteins | sample 643141 | NCBI WGS metagenome assembly LFCJ01 (sample SAMN03766243, study PRJNA286221) | soda lake metagenome | biome: soda lake; feature: Kulunda steppe; material: water; isolation source: sample B1-Br-g2 brine of Lake Bitter-1 | place: Russia: Kulunda steppe | collected 2010-07
CTCTCTCTCTCTCTCTCTCTCTCAATCCTCCTCTCCACTGCATCAAAGCCCCTCACCCCCCATGTGCAGGAACCCCCACAACGATTTGCAAGCCCAGGCGCGTGCACACCGCCTTGGCCAGAAAAAGCCTGTGGTCATATACCGCCTCGTGACCCGCGGGACTATCGAGGAGCGCATGCTGCAGGTGCGCACGTGCCTACAGGGGCGTGCATGTTGCTGGTAGGGCGCAGCATCAGGTTTCATTAAGTAGCGCATGCTGCAGGTGCGCACGTGCCTACAGGGGCGTGCATGTTGCTGGTAGGGCGCAGCATCAGGTTTCATTGAGAGCGCATGCTGCAGGTGCGCACGTGCCTTCAGGGGCGCGAATGCGGCTGGTAGGGCACAGCATCAGGTTTCATTAAGTAGCGCATGCTGCAGGTGTGCACGTGCCTACAGGAGCGTGCATGTTGCTGATAGAGCGCAGCATCAGGCTCCATTAAGGAGCGCATGCTGCAGGTGCGCACGGGCCTACAGGGGCGTGCATGCAACTGGTAGGGCAAAGCAAGGGATTGCCTAGGAGTGCATGAAGCAAGCGCACGGACATTAAATACACAGAGTAGGCACACAGATTTGGAGCTCACGAGGCAGGCTTGCAGAGATGGAGCACATGCTGCTGGCCTGCATCTGCAAGTCCATCAAGGAGCGCATGCTTCTGGCACGCATCTGCAAGTCCATCAAGGAGCGCATGCTTCTGGCACGCATCTGCAAGTCCATCATGGAGCGCATGCTGGCGTGCATCTGCAAGCCCATCATGGAGCGCATACTGGCACGCATCTGCAAGCCCATCAAGGAGCGCATGCTGGCACGCATCTGCAAGCCCATCAAGGAGCGCATGTTCTGGGCAGACAGGGTTCTGGGTTCAATGTTGGAAGTGTTTTGGCAGGTTTGCTGCTCCATGGGGGGTGGGCACCCTTGGTGGCATGGTCTTTAACCATGTCGCAACTGAAGATATGTGACTGTTCAAGGTGCATTAGGTCCTTTTGACAGTCCACTGACTTAAATCTGTGGGGCTTGTCCATTAGTTGCCAGTGTCACTGCTTTTGCCTGCAGCATTGCTCTGTGCTGCGTTCACATACTTATGGGTAAAACACCCTCTGCTTCTGACCCGTGCATCCCACCCACATCATTACCCCGTACAAGCGTAGGTGGCACCATGATAGGGTACCCCGTACAAGCTAAGGTGGCACTATGATGGGGTACCCCGTACAAGCTAAGGTGGCACCATGATAGGGTGCCCAGATTGTGCACCCGCGGGAATGTGCATGCCCAAGGGCTGAAGATTGGCCGGGAAAAGATGGTGCATTTGTTGGTACATATGCACTGCCGCACCTGGATTGACCTGTGGGGCGCCTAGCAAAGCTTTTTGTGGCAGACCCCTCCCAACAGCAGGCAAATGCCACCCCTCTGATCGCAGATCAGCCGGAAGAAGATGGTACTTGAGCACCTGGTGGTGCGCAAGCTGGGAGCCAAGGGTGACGCCTCAGAAGCTTCCAGGCTCAAGCAGTCCGAGCTGGATGACATACTCAGGTGTGTGTGCGCGTGCTTGTACATTTGTACATTGCAAAAGGCGGATGGGGGTGGTGGGAAGATGCAAGTGTGCGCCTTCAGTTATCATGAGCATGTGGAAGCCCTGGTTGCCTTGAGCATTGGTGAATGCAGTTGTTCTTTCAAATAAATTCTCAATTGCCATGAGCAGGTGGCGGAGCAGCATAGCCTAGCGAAGCCCATTTTGGTTCTGTGTAGTGGTTGCACGTTTGATCACCATGAGCAGCATGATTGAAGAAGATGAGCAGCATGGTAGAAGCATGGTAGGAGCATGGTAGAACAACGTTTCTTTTTTACGTCAAGCATGCAGTAACTCACTCTAGAGAGGTACTTTCAGAGGCACAGGACACTCGCCTGTGGGTCCGCTGTCGAAGGCGCCTGCCTGTGGGTCTGATGCCTTAGGCACTTTCTTGTCCATTGGCCTGCTGTGAGGAGTGCCTGCTGTCAGAGGAGCAGCAGCGGCCTGTTGTCCATTGGCCTGCTGTGAGGAGTGCCTGCTGTCAGAGGAGTAGCAGCGGCCTGATGTCCATTGGCCTGCTGTGAGGAGTGCCTTCTGTCAGAGGAGCGGCAGTCGCCTGTTGTCCATTGGCCTGCTGTGAGGAGTGCCTTCTGTCAGAGGAGCGGCAGTGGCCTGTTGTCCATTGATCTGCTATGAGGAGTGTTTGGAAGTTTAAGCCCTGTTTCGTGGTCAGGAGTGTTTGGCAGTCCAAGTCCTGTGTTGCTGGGAAAAGCTGGTTGCTTTTAGCTGCCATGACTGTGCACATACTAAGCAGCTCCCTGCCTTAATGGCATTGAGGACTGTACTAATACTTGGTAGCTCCCTGCCTTGATCTGCAACTACTAGGCAGCTCCCTGCCCCACTACTTCTAGGCAGCTCCCTGCCTTGATGGCATTAAGGACCCATTGTTATCCATGGACTGACAGGCTGATCCCATGTGAGCATCCATGGACCCATTTTTATCCATAGACCCATTGTTATCCACGGACTGACATCGCATGTGAGCATCCAGAAGCGCGCGAAGATGTTGGAAGAGGGAGCGTGGGTGTTGTTTTTGCTGCGCATGCAAGAGGGGTGTGGGAGGATGCGTAAGGGGGAAGGGACGTGCAGGACACATTCCTTGAAGGCGCTCAACTGCATCTGGATTGCGCCCTCATTCTTTCATTGTGGTCTAAAGGTAGTTTGTTTGGGTGTTGTCCTATCAACATAAGGATGGCGCTTGTTTGCATGCCAGGTATGGGGCAAAGGAGCTTTTCTCAGAGGACACTGCAGGTGCAGCCCCTGGCACAGCTGGTGCGGCTGGTGCAGCCCCTGGCACTGCTGGTGCGGAGAATACAGCAGCTCCAGGCACGCAAGCAGGGGCAGCAGCCTGTGCGGGCTCATCTGCTTTAGGGACTTTAGCTGCGGTTCAAACAGGGGAAGGAACAAGAGATGCAGCTGGGTCTGCTCCCCTAGAGCAGCAGCAGCAGCAGCAGCAGCAGCAGCAGCAGCAGCAGCAGCAGCAGCAGCTTGCATCCGGGCGGATTGTGTATGATGATGATGCGCTGAACAAGCTGCTTGACAGGTGTGCCGCAATTTAAAATGTGCAGCGTCTGGTCATGCGTGTGTGTGAAGCTGTTTGAATAGCTGTGTGTGCGTAGTTGTGTCCAGTTATGGCTGTTTTGAGGGTTGCAGGCTTGAATGCACGTGTTTATAGAAGCGGACCTGTGTTTATAGAAGCGGACCTGTGTTTAAAGAAGCGGGCCAAGGCTGAGAGACGAAAGAATGCACGTGGATGTTAATTGACAGTGAGAAGGCCAGGCTCCCCACATCTGGAGTGTCTTCGCATTTGGAACCATTATAGTCTTTGCACTGGGCAATCAGGGGCACGTCATCTCTGCTTGCCTGGGTTGCAGCAACCTGACTGAACCACGGCCTTTAGTTCATCTGGCGTTGCCGTTACCTGTTGAGACCTTTACTTTGCCTGGCTTTGCTTGTTCCTGCACCTACAGGTCCGAGACTTTAACCTTGCCTGGCTTTGCCTGTTCTTGCACCCACAGGTCCGAGCTGGAGCAGAAAGAGTGGGGTGCTGCTGATGATGAGGATGAAGCCGATGACGAGCTTTTTAAGGCGTTCAAGGTAGGACTTGTTCAGGGACTTGCTCTAGCCTTTCAAGTTAAAAAAAAAAACTCTGGCCATCTCCTCGGCATATGTACATGAGACAGTGTCCCTGATTGTCTCATGCTGGGGCCGTTTCTTGGAACTGTTTTTCCTTGTTGGAAGTTGACGCAGACAAGATGACTGGCGGCATGCACTAAGGAGAGGTCCATAAGTGTAGCTAGCAAAGTAGCCAGGGCCTCGATGCAAATTCGAGTGCATCTCAGATCTGAGGCTATCAAGGCTAACAGAGTTCATTGGAGGTCATCCATGCATGCCTGGATAAGGACGTGCGGGGCAAATAGTTTGCCCTGTACGTCCAGATGATGAGCAGTTGAGCAAGGATTGATGGAGCCCCGATGGAAAGCCAGCTTGAACTTGGCCGTTCCTGCAGATCCTGTGGTACTGAGATTTAATTGAGCTTGTGATGCTGCTTTGATTAAGGTGCCAGATTACGAACTGTTTTACAAATTGCAATGCTCAAACAATGTGCAGTTGCCCTTGCAGGTGCTCAAGTCCAACACGGTCAAAAACTGCACAATAGCTCTTATTCGCTTATGTGCATGTGCTGCATGCTTGCTGACTCTTAATTGAGACTGACAGCTCATGTGCACAACCCTCTCACGGGCGTGTGCTGTGTACTTGTTGATTCAATCCAGCATGGGAATTGGCGGCTCACACGCACAACATACGCACATGCAAGCAACATGTGCTTGCCAAATGACTGTGTTCGCAGGTGGCCAACTTTAACATGGTGGTGGGGGATGAGGAGGAAGGGGAGGCAAAAGCAAGTGCAGGTGCCCGTGGGAAAGCGGGGGGAAATGTAGACATCAATGCTGAGGAGCAGGAGCGGCTGCTGCAGCAGGTTTGCCCTGACCAGGTGAGATGTGTGGCTGCTGACCAGGTGACTTGTGCGGCTGCTGACCAGGCGAGTTGTGTGGCTGGAGCAGGTTTGCCCTGACCCGGTGAGTTGTGTGGCTACTATTCCTGTGTTTCTGCTCTGATAATGCACGGGGTGCACCCTAGCAAGCAGAGTGCAATTCTGTGTATAAGCTCTGGTGTGCAGCAGGTCTACCCTTGCCGACTGTGTGTGCAGAAGTAGCCTGTATGTGTCCAGACGCTGTTTGAACCCAAATACATGTGAGCACTCATGCCTGGCAGTGGGCTTAGCTCCTGCAACCCTGGCACAGATCTGCTGTCACACACATGTGCACCTTTTTTTGAAGCAAGCCTGCTCACACAATACAGATTCCCGCGACTCCGGCAGCCCAGCGGCTCAGGGACTTTCTACATGCACAGGGTCATGCGCAATGCACATTCTTGTGCAGGCGTACAATGAATTATGTCTGTGTTGCTCGTGCGCCTGCCCTTGACACACACCACCAGCTGTCTGTTGCAAAGCATCAACTCAAAACCCACGCACTCACTGCACCAACACGAGTGGCCCGCAGGACCCAAGTACTAAGGACCCTGGCTTCTGGAATGGCCTCCTGGGTGCCAAGTTTGAGAGCATCCACAAGCAGCAAGCAGCAGCTCTGGGCAGGGGCCGCCGCAGGAAGGGCAAGGCGCGTGTGAACAAGGGGCAGGAGGAACAGGGAGGGGCGTGTTTTGGCGGGGGCCACCATAAGAGAGGCTGGGTGTGTGTTTACAGGGGGAGGAGGGAGAGTCATGTGGGTGGCTGTGCAGGAGGGGAAAGGCGTGTGTCACAAGAGGGGCAGGGTGTGTATGGACAGGGAGGGGAGGCAGAGTCATGTGGGGGCTGTGCAGGAGGGGAAAGGTGTGTGATGGCACTTTGTTAGCAACTCGTATTCCCCTGCTTGGAGGTTGCCCTCGGGATGATAAACGTTGAGGCAAGCTGTCTGCTTCTGTTGTGCGCTTGCTGCCCCTGCGCAGATCTCCTACGGGGAGAGCAGCCCATCAGCAGCTTCAGGAAGCGACGGCTCAGGCAGTGTGAGCGCTGAAGACCTGCAAGAAGGAGGTGAGTGGAGTGGTGCAAAGCAGGGGCCTTGGCTTTGTGAACAGAAGGCCTGCATTAAGGAGCTCGGGTGGGGTGGGCTAGGGCATAAGTCTTCTTTCTTGAGACCCCTTTTATCTGCACAGACCTGCCACAGCGTCCCCACGCTTTGAATTGCCCTGCAAGTGATGGCCTCTGACATGAACGTGTCTCGTTATGGAATCTGGCCTATTTGGTGGTGTTTGGGGCGCACCTGTGCAGCCCTCTCTTTGTCCTTTCGCTTCAACATGCAAAGCTGGCAAGGTACGTCTACCAATATGTTTTTTGTACAAACGCACTGCGCCTGCTGTGGCTGCAGAGGAAAGCAGCGACAACAACTCACTCGATGACCTGTTTGATGAAGAAATGGCCAAATTAGGGAAAAGGAGGAAAAGGTTACCGAGCAAGCACATGCGGGATGCTGGTGCACAGCAGGTGAAAGTCTAATGGCCTTCTGCTGGTCATACAACTCAGTGCTGTTTGGAGCAAAGTGCAAGCTGGTGCATGTTTGTGTGCACAGTTTCATGGTTTGACAGGGCCCAGCAATGTTTCCTCCATGTCTGTTTCATTTACCCCTTGCTGACCAGCTGTGCAGCACCGCCTTAGCCTGTTCTCCTGTCGCTTGGCAGCAATGCCTTGCCCTGCTGTCCAGCTGTGTGGCAATACTGCCTTGCCTAGCCTTTTCTGTTCCCTGTGTCCGGTGTTTCCCAGGATTTCCCAGGATTCCCCATCCTGCTGTCCTGTTTTGTTTCACATCCTTGCTGTCCCGTGCCTTGGTAGATGTGCGCGTGGTTCCACAGCCATTGTATAGGTACACAGACTGGAGCTGTGGTTTACTGATATGCGGGCCCTGCAGCTGTGATCTTTTTATTTGTGGTCCCTGCGGCTTTGTTCTTTTAATATAGTCCCTGCAGTTGTGGTCTTTTGATATGGAGACCCTGCAGCTGTGGTCAGGCAAATTTGTACGTATGTGGCCCAATAGAAGTTGCCAGGTCCCCAGCACCAATACACATTAGCAAGCGTCATTTATCTACATGTTTTCACGCGCAAGCGCGTGCTCATGCGTGCACGCAAGCACCTACACAAAACCACATACACATGCGCGCACATGCATGCCCACTGGCTCACACAGGTCCCCCTCGCTTCCAACACAAGGGCATACCCTGCTACCACCGGCCCCACTCCCCCCCCTCCTCCTGTCCCCGCCCATCCCCCTGCTGTTGCTGCGCCTTCGCCTCTGTCAACGGCATTGTTGGCGCGCAGCCTCCCGCCTCACATCCTGGTCCTGATCTGTAACATGCTGCACGCATTAGCCCCGTCTAGCAGGGACACCCAGAGGCTGCGCAACGCCCAGGTGCGTGAGGTGCGAGAGTGTGCCTGTGCATGCATATAGGCTTTTTCGATGTGAGCTTTTCACGAGTGCCGGTCAGCAGGGAGATGCAGAGGCTGATGCAGAGGCAGAGGCAGGGTAGTTGGATGCAGAGGCAGCAGGCCAGTGGGCAGATGCAGAGGCTGCGGGAGGGTTGTGCAAATTTCTGTTCCATTAAGCAGGAGAAGGTTAACCAAGTGTTAGTTAGGCAGGAGTGCTGTGCCGGCCAGCAGGGAGGTGCAGATGCAGAAGGGCCCGTAGGGAGATGCAGATGCTGATGCAGATGCAAAAGCAGAGGCAGTAGGGTGCAGAGGCAGTTGGGCCAGCAGGAAAGTGCAAAGGCTGCAAGAGGGGAGGGGCGTGTGGATGTATCTGCCACATAGCATGAGGCCTCACGCAAGCGCATAGTCTTGGGCATGCCTGGTTTTGCTTTATCACTTATATATATCCAATTATTTTACAATTTTAATTGCACTGAATGCAAACCTGCTTTGCTGCATTCAAATACACTTCACAAAAGTGCCTGAGCCGCTGGTGCGCAAGTGCCATTAGCTTTTAATAGCACCACACATTTCAGGGAGGACTCAAGCTTCTGAGCTGCTGCGTGCCACTGAACACTGCACGTACAATGCAGGGATCAAGAATGCCTGATCTCGTGACAGGCCAGGGCAATTCTACTGCACGTACAATGCAGGGATCAAGAATGCCTGATCTCGTGACAGGCCAGGGCAATGCTGCTGCACGTACAATGCAGGGATCAAGAATGCCTGATCTCGTGACAGGCCAGGGCCATTCTACTGCACGTACAATGCAGGGATCAAGAATGCCTGATCTCGTGACAGGCCAGGGCCATTCTACTGCACATACAATGCAGGGATCAAGAATGCCTGATCTCGTGACAGGCCAGGGCCCGACCTTGCGCGTGCTTGGCTTTGATTCACTTGAGCGTGAGGTGTGCATCTGCACAATGCTGAAGTTTGGAGTGCAGGTGGGAATTGCAGGCGCTCTTGCCTAACCGGATTGATAGTCACCTGCTGCTTTGTTTACCTTGTCTTATTTTGCGCATTGTGTAAGGCGCTGACCAGGCCTGTAGCCCTCTTGGACTCGTATCCTCCTCTTACTTCCATATCCTTCTTATGTGTATTAAGACACCAATGGACTCAAATTGCTTCCTCTCCTTGTCTTGCAATGACTGTACAATCAATAAATCAATACTTCCTGTTTTGCAAGTGTTCATTTAGGCAGCTTACTTGATTTTGCAAGTTATGAATGCACCCTGCCAAATTGGTCCATTGCAACCCACAACTAACTCCTTAACTTGTAACACAAATTTTGCAGAAAGTAGCATATATGCTTCAATGCATGCTTTGATGTGCACATGCATGCTCTCTTTAAAACTAAGCACTTTCTTCGTTTCTTTTGTCAATGTCAGGACCCTGATCTTGTGAAAGCATACTTCCCGTCAAAGTCAGATGCAGAATTGCTTGCTGGAATGTACAAGCCCTTTTGCCAGGTAACTCTCAATTTGAATAACGGTGCACATGTTAATGCTAGCAGTTTGTTGAGGGGAGATCTGGGGCTACGAGGGGCTACTTTGTGCACGGGTGAAAGAAAGTGCATACTTGGTCTAAGAGTAGATAGCCTATGAAGTTGCACACAAGGGCAACTCAACAAGTAAACAAAGTAGGACGTGATAAAAGGCCTAGTTCCCATCTCCTGTCTGATTGCCTGCTTTTTCTTTGATACATTGCCAACATATTTGCAGTTTTGCAGCTCCTGTGAGAATAGACACACGTTGCTGACTTGGATTCCTGTACCTGGGCCTCTTCCGAATATCAATCTTGATTCGAGTGTTTTCTGTACTGGCTACTTATACTGATACATGGGTCAATGTGAGCAGAAAGTGCTGCTGCCAACTTTGCTAACAGACAGTCCTATGAGCGTAGGTGTTAGTTCCTGCTGCCATGTCTTCCCATCGCAGGTCTTGCCAAACAAGCCTGCCATGCATGTCATAGCCTACGTGCAGCTGCTCTTGCGACTGTGCAGTGAAGGCATGTCGGACGCAAGTGCACCCACATTTGCAGGCGGCGTTCCAAAGGTCTGTCCCATGCCTCATGGTCATAATTTAGAAAGGCGCTGCTGCTTGCTGTTTTGTTCCTTGGGCAGCGCCTTTGTGCAGGGGCGTCCTGTAGTGGGGGAGCCGTTTGTACACCATGTTACCCAATATCCTGCTTCTCGTCTCGCATAGCTAGCCTGTCTGTACTTGAATATGTTGCGTGGTAACATGAACATGGTGAGGCTGCATGTGGAATGCATGTGGTGAACATGGTGAGGCTGCATGTGGAATGCATGTGGTGAACATGGTGAGGCTGCATGTGGAAGCATGAACATGGTGAGGCTGCATGTGGAGCAACCCATACATGCCTTGCATCCATCCAATGTGCTCCAAGGTTTTACCAGGTTGATGCGAGGAATTCTGTCTGTGCTTTTAGGCTGCCTGAATATCAGGTTTTTGACAATTGTGTGATTCATCCAAATTGGAATTGCAGGCTGCACTTCTCTGCAACTACTCGCTTACCCAGCTCTTGGAGCACATAGGACTTATGCACTTAGTCAGGTACGCCTTTTGCGGATCATAGGATGTGCATTCCCCGGGGGGTGAAAGTCACGTCATTCCCCAAGTGTCAGCTCCTTCTTACATCTTCCCTGCTTCCCTGATTTTTTTGCCCTTGTAGCTCCAGCCTTTGAGCCCTTGCACTTAACAGCCTTTGAACCCTCGCATTTTGCAGCCTTTGAGCCCTTGCACTTCGCAGCCTTTGAGCCATAGGGCCCTTAGATTTCAGCCTTTGATCTTTTGAGATTTTGAAAATTTCCCCATATGGAATAGACTATTTTTTCTGTGGCCTCTTGCTTGCCTCCTTCATGCAATACCATTTTGTCTGGGCTGCAAATTTAATTTTCTTGGCTGCATGATTGGCTGAAATCTTGATGATACCTCGACTGCAAATCTCCATGACGTGTGGCTGCATGAAACTTCAATGACGTTTTAGCTGCAAATGTGCGCACTGCTTGTTGCTTCTGCCATTGACTGGCACCTGTGTAACACAGGAGAAGCTTTTTAGCCATGGGTGGGTAGAGCTTTGTTTTGGTGAGCTATCAAAGGACAACACTGCTTTCTGCCTTCACCATTTCAAAAATATGGTATGGTCAAAACACAAGAGGCAAATCATGGACGATCTACCAGAGCACAAATCAAAACTGGACAACCCCTGCCAAAGAGACAGCACGCCTACGGCCATGAAAGGGAAGCAGACAAATGTGGGATTACCTGTTGGAACATTGCTAGAAAGTGGCTTAGAAGGAGCTCAGGGCAGTGGAAGCATGTACGGCTGCTTCCACCTGTGCTAGTCTGCTGGGCGCCTCTGTGCCAGTCTGCTGGGTGCCTCTGTGCCAGTCTGCTACTTCCACCTGTGCCAGTCTGCTGGGCGCCTTTGTGCATCATAGGTTCAAGCTGCTGTCGTGGAAGCCGGGTCAAACCACTTTCCCACACTTGCCTAACAAGCTTTTGGCTTTTGGGCGCCACTGGACCGCAGCGCATGACCGTGAGTGCTGTTGTTGAAGGCCGGGCTTTTCTTCAGCAGGCGTGCCTTGCACATTTCAAAACAGCATGCGAGGCGACGTCTTTATGTTTGCCTGCACGTATATTAGGGGAGAGGCCTCATTCCTGTAGCTTCTATCAACTGGCAAGAAAATTGACACAGCACAGAGACACCTGCGTGCAAATGTTCCTACGTGCACAAAGGCTCTGCCAGCCAGGCTACCATACCCCTAAAACCAATTATAGCCTGTACAATGCATGCAATCAGCTCTCCTGCAACCTCAAATTAGATGCACGCATTGAAGTTCCTGATTGTCCTCATGAAGACAAAGGCATCGTGCAAATCCGACTCTCTTGTGCTACTAAGTGATGGAACTTTTGAGACCGTTCCCACCAGTGGATTCCCCCTTGCAAGGGCTTTGGCTGTTGTAAGCAAATTGTCCCAGCCCCTGCATTGTCTCTTGCTCTAATGAGCACATCTATGGATGCCTGGCCATTTTCTGCTCTGATGAGACATCAATGGATGCTCGCGTTATTGTGCATCTGTTGATGCAAAACTTGGGTGTTGTTTTACGGCCACAAAGATTGCTCTTAGATTTGAACAATTCAGGACTTTACAGGCTCAAGATACCTTCACTGATTCCCCCTGCAGCGTGTGAGGAATTGGATATGCATATGCAGGATTGGGTATGTATAAGGTTGGGCAGGGGTCTCGCCGAGACTCGCCGACGACGAGACGACGCGAGTCTCGCCGAGTCTCTTTGGGGGAATGGGGGGACCCTCGTCACCGGCGAGTGTCACCTATTTGACTGGTAAACGCTGTTATTGTGCAAAAATGTGCTAGAAAACCCACAAATTACCCCAAGCCATTAATAGCATTTAAAGATAGATTTACAATGAGGGACGAGGTGGTGTGGGACAATGAGGAGCGTGATGATGATGTGATGAACATGACTGACAAGGTAATGGGCTACCAATCCTTCCAGAGAGCTAGCAGCCCTGCCGATGTGTCTTCAAACATGTGAACAAGATGAAGAAAGGCCAAAAATTGAGCAGCTAGGTTGATAAGGGTGGAATTGAGGGGGGAGGAACCGGTGGGGAGAGGACGGAGCAGCCTGTGACTCATCCCGGCCTCTGGAAGGCCCGATCCTGTTTAAATAATCCATTTTTTAATTATATCAAAACACCATGAAAATTTTCAGGTCGAAAGGATACGCCTGTAAAAAGCATTTTTCTAACGATAATCTCCCATCTAGGCCCTACCCATCTACAATGAGTCTCGGCGAGTCTCGGCGAGTCTCTTTGGCAGACTGGACCACCCTATTTACCCATCCTTAGGTATGTAACAATACCAGAGGGGGGTGACTGAGGCCCAAAATGGGTATGGTTTTGGCATGATCCCAAGGCATGGTCGCCGTGATGGGTACCTTTCCAGCTTGGCGTTAGATGGTAGCCCTGCTTGCAAGCTGTCCGAGGCACCTGAGCTTGAAAGGTCCCCATCACAGAGACCGTGTCTAATGGGCCGCGGCGTGAACCCTCCATTTCACAGCCAAATGTCCACACCAGATCACCCACTGCATCAAATTTCATGATTCTCAGTGTTTTGGTGCTCATGTTATAAACAAACATCATTGAAAACAATTGGATTGAAAACACCCAGCGGTTGGTGAGATATGCAACGTCATTTCCCTAAAAGATTCAGCAAATGGGTGCCAAAATAGGCCAAAAAATGATCTCCTTCAAACCTGGGTTTCAACATCCATTATCAATAAGCAACATCAAAGAAACACATTGGTGGGGTTCTGGGGGTAAAAAGAGCTATGATAGGCTCGTGGTGAGGGCGCACGTGCGTTATCTATGCCAAAATAGGCCAAAAACAGAGGCTCAGCACCCACCCGGGCCACCAAAGGCGTCCATTTCACCCCAAAGTTCGTCAGTAGCCTAGTCATATGATATCAATACAGTTTGCATCAAAAAGAGAGCATTCCCGGATTTTTGCTCTGTCACCCCTCTCTGTAACAATACACTCCCTTTAGACCCACTCTTTGGCCCACCGCTTCTCATTCAGGCCATCCTTTTACACCATTCTTTTGACACATCTTACGGCGCAAGCCTTAGACTTGATCTGGGCTTAGGCATGCAGGGGCTGTGGCATGCAGGGGCTGTGGCATGCAGGGGCTGCGGAGATTTGGAATTCTCTCCTCAGCACACTTTTATTGCCAGGACAATGGGATCCTCAAAATGTGTGAACCAGACCCCACTCCACCTATCTTACTTTGATACCTCAAATCTTTGCATTGTAGCTGGCTGATCCCAGGAGAGCGTGGCTTTTGGAGCCACTTCAGGTTTCATTGGGGCAAGTTGAGGAATACACTGTTTTATGCCGTAATGATGCCAGATTGGCCAGTGATCCACACGGAACATCTCTGGAATTTTTGCTAAACCTGACTGCTCTAGATATTTGCTAAACTTGTGCATGGGTGGGCAATGGGGCGGCCATAGTGGTTTGAGAGACCAGTGACCCTGTTTTACGTGGACAGGGGGGTTCCAATGGTGGGGGCAACCTTTCTCTATTTTCTTAACTAGAACGCTTTCAGCCACAACTCATCCTTTTTTCAATGACTTCCAGCGCCCACTGACACTCTCCTTTTCCCTCCTCGCTCCAAGCAGCCTCCAAATGGGACTGCCATTTGGGCCAGCAAAACTGTCTGTCATCCCACACCCATTTGGGCCACAGCAAAACTGTCATCCCACTGCCATTTGGACCACAGCAAAACTGTCTGCCATCCCACTGTCTGCACATACTTTGTCCCAACACTGCCATTTGGGCCACAGCAAAACTTTTTGCCATCCCACTGTCTGCACATACTTTGTCCCGACACTGACCGGCACCTTTCTCTTCCATGTGTATGTGCCCCATCCACAGAACAGCTGCTGAGGGGCACTTTGCTGCATGGATTTGGGAGCTTCACCAGCATATTGGCAGACTGCAGCATGACTTGCAGGGTCAGTACATGTGCCACTTGTGGAAGCAAGTAACGCAATCTGATGTGCATGGTTGGTGCCTGTGTGCATGCGTGTGAGTATGAAGGCCTATCTTTCAAGGAGTACTGCCTCTTTCTGAACTCCTTGTTGGAGGCTATACTTCAGGTTTGACTTATCCCGTGACAAGGGACAGACAAGACCTTGTAAAAGCACTGATGCGCAGCTGTACACTTGCAAACTCACATGCACGCAGATGAATGCATATACCACCCGCCCACAAGGTGATCTGTCTTAGAGAGGCAGCAGCACGCGACTTCCAGTTTGAATCCATGTGCCGTTCTCATCTTTCTCCCAAATCCACAACAGCCACCTGATTTCTGTAAATCTGGTCAGGAGGCGTGCTGTGTATGCTCATGCAAGGTGCATGAGTGGAAGCGTCCGAGATGACGACTTCTTCTACGTAAAATATGTACATAAATTAAAGGATGTGCTTGTCTCTTCTGACCATACCCCAGTTAGGGCTTGCTGCAAAAGTTTGAGACTCGTGTTGCATAACACAGACTTGCGCACGGGCTCGCCTGCCGTATGCCTTATCTTATGTGAGACCTAATGCTGCTAGCCCTTCTTTCTTGGAAGCCTGTCCTCTTTCTGATTCTTCTCACTAGTTCCCCTTGGCACGTGTCCCTTTGAGGAAGCCTGTTCTTTTTGTTTCACTCAGTACCTATTGACACACGCCCCTTTGACGCATGTCATGGTTAATGAGCAAGTACTCAGTGAATTTTGCTGCTCATGGACATGTTTCTATTCGGTGCGCAGGAAGCGCTGCGCAAGGAGATGAATATCCCCACGGCATATGATGCGCATGGGCTGAGCCCAACCCAGCAGCAGGAGGTGCAGTCTCAGCAGAAAGCATGGCAGCAGCAGTTCCTGGAGCGAAAGCTGCAACCGCTGAAGGAGCAGTGGGACCAGCTGCAGCAACGCCAGGCGGAGGAGCTTGCATCTCATCCTGGTGAGGCGGTTGGTAGGGGTTCTATCCAAGCTTGCATCTCATCTCAATGAGGCAGTTGCTAGGGGTTCTATCCAAGCTTGCATCTCATCCTGGTGAGGCAGGTGACAGGGGTCCTATCCAAGCTTGCATCTTATTGAGGTCAGGCAGTTGGTAGGGGTTTTATCCAAGCTTGCATCTCATCCTGGTGAGGCAGGTGGTAGGGGTTCTATCCAAGCTTGCATCTCATCCTGGTGAGGCAGTTGGTAGGGGTTCTATCCAAGCTCCTCGCTGAGATGTCGCACAAGGGTAGGCAGTCGATGCTTGTCAAAGCAGAAGGCGAGCGTGCGTGCCTGGCAGGTGTGTGTGCGTGTATGTGTGTGTCAGCACGAGCCCAAGTTGGCAGTTGCAGGAGGTGGTGGGTGTGTATTTGGTGGATGTGTATGTGTTTGCACATGCATTTGGCAGGGGTGGGTATTTGGGTGATGGCCTGAACCAGCCGCTGTAGTGGAAGGTGCCTGGTGCATAGATCTTAAGAAATATTAGAGCTGACATGGTCCTGCCAGACGGGCCGACAGATGCCCATCAGAAAGAAAAAGAAAAGAAAACTTCTCAGGATGCCCATCCATGGATGCAATTTGCCCTTATGGCCACAAAATCACTCAAGCAGAAGCTCAACCTAGGCTGTGACAGGGGCGCCCTGCATTGCCTGAACCAACACAAGCAACATTATTGCTACGAGTGACCGCAGCCACACTTGAGACTGGTTTAAGGAAGAGAGGTTTCTGTGGTTGAATGCATGCCACAACAACCGGAGGAGAGGTCCGCATGTGTTTGTCATGCTGCTGCTGCTACTTGCAGTCAGGTTCCCTTCGCCCAGCGCCGCAAATATTACAGCGATGAATGTGATGCAGCTCAAGCACCATCTAGCCATGCGGGGTGTAAACATATCCACCTTCTTAGAGAAGCAAGAGCTGGTCAAGGTAGGTGTGCGATGCACGCGTTTCTGTGCTCATACCGCATCAAGGCACCCAGCTGAAAGCCTGGATTTCATGCTCCGCGGGCATGAGGGCAAGCGTTGAATTGTAGGATAAGTGGAAATGTGAGATGCTTCAAATTTGAGAGGGCTGGCCATGCACGTGCTAAGCTTGTGCTGCTCAAGGCACACACAGGTGCAGAAATCAAGCACACGCAAGCACATGTCTGTGCAAGCACGCTTTGCTGGTATGGGCCGGCCCTTTTTGGCCTGGTGCTGTGGCCTTTACAGAAACCTTCTCCTTGGCTGTGCCTGAAGCTAGATCAGTTCCAACTTGTCCATGGCAGGCTCTGCTAAACGACCTCCAGCTCAGGGGAGCTGTCCCTTACCAAGCACATTACCGGCTAGTCTTGGGTATGCATCAGCAGCAGCAGCACACGCTGCTGGTGGAGCGGGACAAGCAGTTCCGCCAGTACCAGAAGCAGACGGAGAATGTTGCCAAGCTGTGGCAGGAGAAGGAGGTGGAATGGCTGAAGAAGCGCTTCCATGCACTTTGCTTACTGCTGCGGCAGGAGAACGAGGCAAGTTGGGGAGGGGGTGCGAGGGCGCCTTTGCACCACCAGCGCTAGCAGATGCAGAACAGGGGTGGCCGACGATTAGAAGTCCCAAGACGCTGCCTACCTTAGTTGTTGTGCCTCCAGGCTTTGGTCACATGTATGGCTATCATGGCACCTATACCATGTGAGCATATGTGCCCATAGAAAAGGATTGAGTCACTGCAGTGCCCTTTGAGGGGTGCATGGCTGGTTACTGCAGCACACCTGCCATGCACCTGCTGAGTGAAGCAATTGCCCGGGTGCTGTGGCATGTACTTGATGAAGGAAACGGCCACGCAGCTCCATGCATTGGGGTAGATTGACAGAATTGTGAACTATTGGTGATTCGAAGCCAAAAATCCGAATTTGTCCATGTCACGCCAAGACTGGGTTTGACTGGGCGTGATGGGGAAGATCCATTCAGATGTCATGGCTGGTAGAGTCCTGGCCAGCGCTTCCAGCTTCCCACACCTTTTCAATCCTTTTTGAGGGTGCCTCTGCCATTTCAGATGCCCATGCATCTGACCGCACATCATGGAATGAAGGTTGTTTGGATGGCAAACGCACGTGGATCTGAAAATGATGCGCAAATGACCCAACTAAGTGTGTTCATCTTCGTGTGTTCATCTCCGTGTGTTCATCTTTGCGTGTTCATCTTCGTGTGACCATCTTCGTGTGACCATCTTTATGTGTTTATCTTTGCGTGTTCATCTTCGTGTGACCATCTTTGTGTGGTCCTCTTCTCTCCAGGTGATCCAGGCAATGCAGAGACAGCAGCAGCAGCGGCAGCAGCAGCAGCAGCAGCAGCAGCAAGCCCATGGGCAGGCACCTGCTACCCCTGCCCAGCAACAGCAGCAGCAGATGCCTCATCAGGGTTATGCGCAGCAGCAGCAGCAGCAGCAGCAGATGCCTCATCAGGATTATGCGCAGCAGCAGCAGCAGCGCTTGCTGGCCTTGGCATCTGCTGCCCCGCCGGCAGGCATTGAGCTTCCCAAGGCGCTTAACCTGGCACTGGACGTGTTGAAGGGTTTGAGCTTGGAGGTGGGCCTGCTACTGCACCTGTCATCACCAAACTCAAACGTGTGCACGTTTGTTTCTATGTGCGCATGCGCTTGTGGGTACGTGAGTCAGCGTGTGTTGATACGTGCAGCCACAGGTTGTTCCACGTCTACAGCAGTGGCTTTGGCTGGTACAAGAAAGTTGTGGTGCAACTGTGCAGCGTCATGGTTGTGATGGTGCATTGTTGCAATCGTGCGTCCCTGCATGGTGGCTGCCTCTGCAGGAGCTGACTGAGTACACCGAGCTGCGGCAGCACAGCATCAACTTCATGAGCGCCCACAAATCCAGGCAACAGACACCGCCACCTGCGCATGCAACCCACCCAGAGGCCCTAGCCTCATCGGCACAGCAGCACCATAACCACCATCACCACCACCAGCAGGAGCAGCAGCAGCAAGTACATGCGCAGCAGCAAGTACATGCGCAGCAGCAAGTACCTGCGCAGCCGCCGCAGGAGGCCAGGCGTGCGGCCACCCAGCACACTTCTCCGGCCCACGTGCCCCCTAGCTCCACCCCCTCTACAAATCCCCCACCTCCTGCTCCCACCACAGCTGGCGCGCACTTGCCACCTGCTCCTCGTGCCCCGCGCCCCCCC
>LFCJ01001178.1_pt1 | contig 17872 bp, 15 predicted proteins | sample 643141 | NCBI WGS metagenome assembly LFCJ01 (sample SAMN03766243, study PRJNA286221) | soda lake metagenome | biome: soda lake; feature: Kulunda steppe; material: water; isolation source: sample B1-Br-g2 brine of Lake Bitter-1 | place: Russia: Kulunda steppe | collected 2010-07
CGCCCGCCATCAGCGCCGCGCCGCCGCCGCCCTCGAGCCAGTCGAAGAACGCCGCATCCCCGAGCAGGCCGTATTTGACCACCTCGCCGTACCCCGCGCGCAGGTCGCGCGGCGGCAGCGTGTCGAGCGCGTCGGTATCGGCGAGGACAAGCGCAGGCTGGTGAAAGGCGCCGACGAGGTTCTTGCCCTGCGCACTGTTGATGCCGGTCTTGCCGCCGACGGAGCTGTCGACCTGCGCGCGGGGTACGGCGAGGTGGTCAAATACGGCCTGCTCGGGGATGCGGCGTTCTTCGACTGGCTCGAGGGCGGCGGCGGCGCGGCGCTGATGGCGGGCGATCCGGCGGCGCGGCGCGAGGCGGTGCGCCGGTCGGTCGAGATGAAGGCCGCGATCGTGGCGCGCGACGAGACCGAGGAGGGCGAGCGCGCGCTGCTCAATCTGGGCCACACCTTCTGCCACGCGCTCGAGGCGGCCACGGGCTACGGGGCGCGGCTCCTGCATGGCGAGGGGGTGGCGCTTGGATGCGTTTTCGCCTTCGAGCTGTCGCACCGGCTCGGCCTGTGCGCGGCCGAAGCCCCGGCGCGGCTGCGCGCGCATCTCGGGCAGCTCGGACTGCCCGCCGATCTGTCGGCGATCGCGGGCGAGCTGCCCGACGCTGACGCCCTCATTGCGCTGATGGCGCAGGACAAGAAGGTCCGGGACGGGCGGCTGCGCATGATCCTCGCGCGCGGGATCGGGCAGGCCTTCATGGCCGACGACGTCGATCGCGCCGCGCTTCGCGCGCTCCTGACCGAAGCGCTGGCGGCGCGCGGCTGAACCGGCTCAGGGGATCGTGGCGGGGTCGGGCACGGCGCGCCGGATCGCGGCGGCGAGGTCCTCGAGGCGGATCGGCTTGCTGACATGGGCGGCGAAGCCCTGGGCGAGGTAATCGTCGATCTGGTGGGTCATGGCATTCGCCGTTACGGCGATGGCGGGCACGTCGCCGTTATGTGCCGGGGCCGGGCGCGCGCGGATGCGGCGCAGCGCCTCGTCGCCATTTATGTCGGGCATGCGGATATCGAGCAGCAGCACGTCGAACGCCTCGCTCTCAGCTGCCGCGACGGCCTCCTCGCCGGAGGCGGCGAGCCGCACCTCGACGCCGAGCCGTGCGAGGAACTTCTCCAGAAGCAGCCGATTGGTGCCGTTGTCATCCGCCGCCAGCACGCGCAGCCCGTCAAGCCGCGCGGGTTGCTTCGTGCGCGCGTGCTGGTCGGCCGGTTGCGCCTCGTGCAGCGGAACGCACAGCGTGACGCGCACCTCGGTGCCCGCGCCCGGTTCGCTTGCGACGGTGACGCTGCCATCCATGAGCTCCGCGAGCCGCTTGCAGATCGACATGCCCAGCCCGGTGCCGCCATATTGCCGCGTGATCGCGGCGCCACCCTGGGCGAACTCGTCGAAGATGCTCGCCACCTGCGACTCGGTCATGCCGATGCCCGTGTCCGATACCGTGATCGTCAGTTGCTCTGGATCGGCGCAGTCGAGCGTGACGCGGATTTCGCCGGCGTCGGTGAACTTGACGGCATTGCCGACGAGATTGTGCAGGATCTGCAGGATCCGGTGCCCGTCTCCGGCGCGCGGGCGCTCCGCCCCCGGCCCGGGCCGGGCGTGCAGGGCGACGCCCTTGCTCTGCGCGCGATGGCGGTGCAGGGCCACGACCTTGTCGGCGAGATCATCGGGGCGAAACTGCGACACCTCGAGGGTGAGCTGCCCGGCCTCGATCTTCGACAGGTCGAGGATGTCGTTGAGGATCGTGACAAGCGTTTCACCCGAATCGCGGATCACGGCGGCGGAGTTGCGCGAATCGGCATCCTCCAGCGTTTCCTCGAGGATCCCCGCCAGCCCGATGATCCCGTTGAGCGGGGTGCGCACCTCGTGGCTCATATTGGCCAGAAAGCGCGATTTCGCCGCGCTCGCTTCCTCGGCGCGGGCCTGGGCGTCGCGCAGCGCGGTCACGTCGGAGCCGACGCCGCGATAGCCGGCATACTCGCCGGCCTCGTCATAGAAGGGCGCACCGCTGATGCGCACCCACAGCGTGCGCCCGTCCTCGACGCTCTGGGGGTAGACGAAATCCTGGAAGGGTTCGCGCGCCGCCATGCGCTCATTGACGAAGGACCAGTCGACACCGTCGCCATCGCCCACGAGCGCGGCGACTTCCTCGCGGGTGCGTCCGACATAGAGTTCGGGCGCGCGTCCGGGCATCTGATTGATCGACTCGGACATGTAGGTGAACCGGCCCTCGGCGTCCTGCTCCCAGAACCAGTCATGGCTGACCGACGCGATCTCGTAGAAGCGGCTCTCGGCGGCGTCGCGCGCGGCGAGGGCGCGCTTGAGCTCGGCCTCTTTCTGTACGCGCGCGGCCTCGGCGGATTTTCGTTCGGAGATGTCGCGCGCGGCGACGATGAAGCGTGGCGGGTTCTGCTGGGCGTCGTTCTTGCGCGACACTGACAGCTCGAACCAGCGTGTGCCGCCCTCAAGCTCGAGCGTGTATTCGAGCCCGCGCACATGGCCGCGCGTATGCGCCTCGTGCAGCGCGCCGCGCCACATCGCCGCGACCCAGGGCGGCAGGATCTCCTCGACGCGCGCGCCGATATGGTCCTCCGGCGGGACATGGAACAGCGATGGATTTCCCGAGCGCGCATCGTGATACACCCCGTCGAGATCGAGATCGAAGAGCAGATCCGGCAGCGCATCGAGCGTGTCCTGAAGCGCCTTGCGCGCCTCCTGCGCCTCCTCCTGCTGATGCTTGAGCTCGGTGATGTCGACATGAAAGGCGACGAGCTCGCCGCTGCTCGTGCGCCGCTCCACGGTGCGGATGCAGCGCCCGTCGGGCAGGCGCTGATCGAATGTGCCGCCGCGGATCCGCACCGCGAGACGGCGTTCGAGCCAGTCCTCCTCGCGGCCGACGGCATCGGGAAGCTGGCCGACGGCGAGGGCATGGCGCTCGATCTGCTCGAAGGAGATGCCCGGGCGGAAGATCTCTGCGGTGCAGTCGTAGAACGCCGCATAGCGGCTGTTCCACATCACGAGCCGATCCTCGCTGTCAAAGAGCACGAAGGCGTCGGGCAGCGCGTCGACGGCCTCGAGCAGGCGGTCATGCGCGGCCCGCGCGGCGCGCTCCAGCGCCTGCAGCCGCTCGGCGTTGCGCTTGGAGTCGGTGATGTCGGTCTCGACGAGGATGAAGCCCTCGTTCACCCCGCGCGGGCCGTGCAGCGGCTCGATGTCCAGATCGACCCAGTAATGGTCACCATCCTTGCGCCGGCGCTTGAGTTCGAGCCGCGTCGAGCGCGCCGCACTGAGCGCGGCGCGGAAGGCGGGGTCCACATCGGCGTTGAAGTTCTCGATCGGCTGGCCCTGGGTTTCGCGGCGCGAATAGAGGCTCTGGCGCGCGAAGGCGGGGTTGGCCCACTCGATGCGCCCCTCGGTGTCGAGCAGGATCACCGCGTTCGTCGTGTGCCGCGCCACGGCGCCGAGGCGCTCGAGCCAGCGGCGCTGCTGGCGTTCCTCGGTGGCGTCGCGGATGGTGCCGTAGATGCGCTCGGGCATGCCGGGCTTGCGCTCCATGCGGCCGCTGATGCGCACCCAGATGTCGCGCCCGCGCGCGGTCCGCAGCGGCAGCTCCAGATCGAATCCCTTGCCGGTGCGCCGCAGCGCCTTGACCGCCTCCTCCATCATCTCGCGGCCGTCGGGCGGGAAGAAGTCGAGCGCCTTGCACGGGTCGGGCTCGTAATCGGCCGGGTCGACCTCGTGGAGCGCGAAAGCCTGCGGCGACCAGTAGAGCGTCCCGGCGTCGAGATTGATCTCCCAGGTGGCGATGCGGGCGGTCTTCTCGATGATCCGGGCGTGGCTGCTCTGGCGCTGGGTCTCGGTGATGTCGCGGGCGAGGGCCTGGATCGCGCCGTCGGGTGTGGGCTGCGCGAAGCGCCATTCGAACCAACGATAGGCCCCGTCGCGCGTGCGGTGGCGATTGATGTGAAACCCCGGCGGCGCATTGCGCGCGACGGCCTCGCTGGCCGCGCGCGTGCTTTCGATGTCGTCGGGGTGAACGAGATCCTCGATCAGGGTGCCGATGAGCGCGTCACGGTCCCAGCCGAGCAGCCGCTGCCAGGCGAGATTGACGTATTGAAAGCGCCCATCCGGCCCGATCACGCAGCACAGCTCCGCGGCGTGATCCAGGAAGAAATCGTAATCGATCGGCTGTCGCATGAAACCCGGGCACTCCTGATGCGGGTCGGCCCGAATGATCGACCGCCCCGCGGCCGCACCCTACAGGGGAAAATCTTTCCAGAAAATATAACGCGCGCATGTTCAGCGCGAAGCCTTTGGCGCGTTTTTTACCAATTGATAAAAACGGATGCCTGTGGCACGTTCGAAAAATAACCCCGACGACGCGAGACCGACACGGAGGTAACCAGTGGCCAACGCCCCCACGACGCCGGGCATCGCCCCCGCGCGGCTCGATCCGCAGACCCTCGCCGCCCATTTCGCGGATCTGGAGCCACCCTTCGGGCCGCACGAGGCCGTTGTTGCCGCCGATCGCTGCTATTTCTGCTATGATGCGCCCTGCGTCACGGCGTGCCCCACGGAAATCGACATCCCGCTCTTCATCCGCCAGATCCAGGCCGGTCAGCCCGAGGCCGCCGCGCGCACGATCCTCGATCAGAATATCCTCGGCGGCATGTGCGCGCGCGTCTGCCCGACGGAAACGCTGTGCGAGGAGGCCTGCGTACGCGAATTCGCCGAGGGCAAGCCCGTGGAGATCGGCCGGCTCCAGCGTCACGCGACCGATGCGCTGATGGCGCGCGGCATTCATCCGTATGTGCGCGCCGCCCCAACCGGCAGGCGTATCGCCGTCGTCGGTGCCGGGCCAGCCGGGCTCGCCTGCGCGCACCGGCTCGCGATGCGCGGCCATGACGTGGTGCTGATGGATGCGCGCCCGCGCATCGGCGGGCTCAACGAATACGGCATCGCCGCCTACAAGACCCCCGACGATTTTGCCCAGGCAGAGATCGACTGGCTGATGAAGATCGGCGGCATCGAGACACGCACCGGCGTGCGCCTCGGCGAGACCGTCACGCTGGAGGACCTGCGCGCGCAGCACGATGCGGTGTTTCTGGGCATCGGGCTTGCGGGGGTGAACGGGCTCGGCGTGCCCGGCGAGGATCTCGAGGGGGTGCGCGACGCCATCGACTTCATCGCCGAGCTGCGCCAGGCCGAGGATCTCGCCCGGCTGCCGGTGGGCCGTCATGTCGTGGTGATCGGCGGTGGCATGACCGCGGTGGATGCGGCGGTGCAGTCCAAGCTGCTCGGCGCCGAGGTCGTCACCATGGTCTACCGGCGCGGGCGCGCGCGGATGAGCGCCTCGCAGCACGAGATCGATCACGCCGCCACGGCCGGGGTGCGCATCATCACCGATGCCCAGCCTGTCGCGGTGCACGGCAACGGCGCCGCGCAGGAGGTGGAGTTCGCCTACACCCATGACGGCGAGGCCGGGCTCGAGCTGACCGGCGAGACGTTCCGGCTGCGCGCCGACCAGGTCTTCAAGGCGATCGGGCAGAAACTCGCCGGCGTGCCCGAGGGGCTCACCCGCGCGCATGGCAAGATCGCCGTCGCCGGGGCCGGGCGCACCGAGCTCGAGGGCGTCTGGGCGGGCGGCGACTGCACCGCGGGCGGCGATGATCTGACCGTCACCGCGGTCGCCGAGGGCCGCGACGCGGCCGAGGACATCCACGCCGCGCTGACCGCGCGGGCGGCGGCATGACGGCGGCGCGGCGATGAGCGGCGCCGGGCGGGGCGGATCGTGGCGGAGCTGACCGCCAATGAGCGCGCGGCACTCGCGCGCATCGAGCTTCTGGAGGCGCCCGGGCGGCTGCGCGCGATGATCGCGAATGCGCGCCGGCAGGGTGCTTCGGCGGTGGAGGCGGCGGCGTTCCGGCGGCTGTGCCACGTCCAGCCCGAGGCCACGCCCGGCACCGTCGAGCACGATGTCTGGCAGTCGATCCATGCGCTTGAGCAGATGCTGCGCGAGGAGCGCGGCAAGACCGTGCGGCTGTCGCGCACACGCCAGAAGATCGCCCGCGACGGCGCGGCGAAGGCGGCCGCGGACCTCACGCTCAAGCGCACGCCCTCGGAGGGCTTTCACCAGCTCGTCGCCAAGGGCCACCCCGAGCTTTTGTTCGAGACCGTCGTGCTGCGCCACCCGAAGACCTTCGACGCCGAGGTCACGCGGGCGGCGCGCGCGCGGCTCGAGACGGCCGGGCTCGATCCCGACACACTCATGCAAGCGAATAACGGAGGCTGAACCATGGCCGATCTGACAAGCAATTTCCTCGGCATCCCGTCGCCCAACCCGTTCTGGCTGGCCTCGGCGCCGCCCACCGACAAGCAGTACAATGTCGAGCGCGCCTTTCGCGCCGGCTGGGGCGGGGTGGTCTGGAAGACGCTGGGCTTCGATCCGCACATCGTCAACGTCAACGGGCCGCGCTACGGCGCGGTGTGGGGGGCGGATCGCCAGCTTCTGGGGATGAACAACATCGAGCTGATCACCGACCGCCCGCTCGAGGTGAACCTGCGCGAGATCAAGGCGGTCAAGCGCGACTGGCCCGACCGCGCGATGGTCGTCTCGCTCATGGTGCCCTGCGACGAGGAGAGCTGGGCGGCGATCCTGCCGATGGTCGAGGAGACCGGCGCCGATGGTGTCGAGCTCAATTTCGGCTGCCCGCACGGGATGAGCGAGCGCGGCATGGGCTCGGCGGTGGGTCAGGTGCCCGAATACATCGAGATGGTCACGCGCTGGTGCAAGAAACACACCCGCATGCCCGTCATCGTCAAACTGACCCCCAATGTCGCCGATATCCGCAACGCCGCGCGCGCCGCGCACAAGGGCGGCGCCGATGCTGTCAGCCTGATCAACACCGTCAACTCGATCACCAGCGTCGATCTCGACACCATGGCCCCCGAGCCCGCGATCGACGGCAAGGGCACGCATGGCGGCTATTGCGGCCCCGCCGTCAAGCCGATCGCGCTCAACATGGTCGCCGAGATCGCGCGCGATCCCGAAACCGCAGGGCTGCCGATTTCGGGCATCGGCGGGGTGACGACGTGGCGCGACGCGGCGGAGTTCCTCGCCCTCGGGGCGGGCAACACGCAGGTCTGCACCGCGGCGATGAATTACGGCTTCGGCATCATCAAGGAGCTGACGGCCGGGCTGTCGCTGTGGATGGACGAGAAGGGGTATCGCAGTGTCGACGAGGTGGTCGGCCGCGCCGTGCCCAACGTCACCGACTGGCAGCATCTCAACCTGAACTATGTCACCAAGGCGCGCATCGATCAGGAGGCCTGCATCAAGTGCGGGCGCTGTTATGCTGCCTGCGAGGATACCTCGCACCAGGCGATCTCGATGAGCGAGGACCGCGTCTTCGAGGTGATCGATGCCGAATGCGTCGCCTGCAACCTGTGCGTCAATGTCTGCCCGGTGGAGAACTGCATCACCATGGAGCGTCTGGCCGCCGGCAGCGTCGATCAGCGTACCGGGCAGACCGTGAGCGACCGGTATCTCAACTGGACGATGCACCCCAACAACCCGATGGCCAAGGCCGCGGAGTGACCGGGGGCGCGGCGCGCGGGCTGCGAGCCCGCGCCGGCGTCACCGCGGCTCTGGCGCGAGAAGCCGCTCGAACACGAGCGTCAGATGCGCCTCGGCCCCGTCCATCGGGTCGTGGTCGTCGCCGAGGATCATCCGCATCTGGGCGTCGAAATCGGCGTAATGCTGGGTGAGCGCCCAGATCGAGAAGATCAGGTGATAGGGCTGCACCGGGGCGATGCGCCCGGCCCGCGCCCAGGCGCGGATCAGCGCGGCCTTCTCGTCCACCAGCGTCCTGAGCTCGCCGCGGATGAAGGCCTCGATGCGCGGCGCACCCTGCAGGATCTCGCCCGCGAAAAGCCGGCTTTCGCGCGGATACTCGCGCGACATCGTCAGCTTGCGGCTCACATAGGCGAGGATCTCGGCGCGCGGCTCGCCGGCCGGATCGAGCCGGCGCAGCGGCTCGATCCAGGTGTCGAGCAGCTCGGTCAGCAGGGCGCGATGGATGTCCTCCTTGGAGTCGAAATAATAGAGCAGGTTGGGCTTCGACAGACCGGCCTCGGCGGCGATCTGGTCGAGCGTGCTGCCGCGGTAGCCGTGCTGCGAGAACACGTTGAGCGCGGCATCCATGATCAGCCGGTGATTGCGTCGCTGGATGCGGGTGCGCGGGGCGCTCATGGCTCCAGCCCGATGCCGCGCAGGATGATGCCGCACACCGTCTCCGTCGCCGCGTGCCATTGCGCCTCCGACAGCGGCACGCCGCCATTGAGCGTCTCGATCTGATGCGCGAAATCGGCGTAGTGCTGCGTCGTCGCCCAGATCATGTAGAGCAGCCAGCGCGGGTCGACGGGATCGATCTCGCCGGCCGCGATCCAGCCCTCGATCACCGCGATGCGCGTCTCGGTCCAGTCGCGCAGCGTCACCTCGAGATAGTCCTGGATGATCGGCGCGCCCTGCATCACCTCGTTGGCCCAGACCTTGGAGCCGTAGCGATGCGTGCGCGACAGCTCCATCTTGCGCGCGATGTAGCGCGACAGCGCGATGCGCGGGCTCTGCGATGTCTCGAAACTCTCCGCCGCCTCCAGCCAGATCGTGAAGATCCGTTCCACGACAAGGCGATAGAGCGTTTCCTTGTCAGTGAAGTAATAGTGCAGGTTCGCCTTGGGCAGCGCCGCCTCAAGGGCGATCAGCTGCATCGTGGCGCCGCGAAAGCCGTGCTCGGCGAAGATCCTCTCGGCGCTGTCGAGGATGCGCAGCTCGTTTTCTTCGCGGATATCCGCCTTGGCGATGGATTTCGCGGCATGTCGTGTCTCGCCCATCGGCCCCCCGCTCCGCGTCGAAAACAATCTTGACGGGTTGGTCAGCTTTGATAGCGTCGCGCTGACCACGTTGTCAAAAGAGAAAACCCGGCCGCGCCCCGCGAGGGCGAGCGCCATGGAGGGGATGCACGCCGATGGCACTCGATCTCAAGCCGATCCCGAACGACCTTCGCGCCTTCTGGATGCCGTTCACCGCGAACCGGCAGTTCAAGGCCGCACCGCGCATGTTCGTCGCCGCCGAGAACATGCACTACACCACCGCCGATGGCCGCCAGGTGCTCGACGGCACGGCAGGGCTGTGGTGCTGCAATGCCGGGCACAAGCGCCCGAAGATCGTCGAGGCGATCCAGCGCCAGGCCGCCGAGCTCGACTACGCGCCCGCCTTCCAGATGGGGCACCCGCTCGCGTTCGAGCTTGCCAACAGGCTCGTGGACATGGCGCCCGACGGCATGGAGCATGTCTTCTACACCAACTCCGGCTCCGAGAGCGTTGAAACGGCGCTGAAAATCGCGCTTGCATATCACCGCGCGCGCGGCGAGGGGCAGCGCACCCGGCTGATCGGGCGCGAGCGCGGCTATCACGGGGTCAATTTCGGCGGCATCTCGGTGGGCGGCATCGTCAATAACCGCAAGAATTTCGGCACCCTGCTCGCGGGCGTCGATCACCTGCCGCACACCCATCTGCCCGAGAACGCCTGGACGAAGGGCCAACCCGAGCACGGCGCGCATCTCGCTGACGAGCTCGAGCGCATCGCCGCGCTGCACGGCCCCGAGACCATCGCCGCGGTGATCGTGGAGCCGATGGCGGGCTCGACGGGGGTGCTGATGCCGCCCAAGGGCTATCTCGAGCGGCTGCGCGAAATCACCCGCAAGCACGGCATCCTCTTGATCTTCGACGAAGTGATCACCGGCTTCGGGCGCCTCGGCTCGAGCTTCGCGGCCGAGCATTTCGGCGTGCAGCCCGACATGATCACCACCGCCAAGGGGCTGACCAACGGGGTGATCCCGATGGGCGCGGTGCTGACCAGCGCCGAGATCCACGACGCCTTCATGCACGGCCCCGACCATCTCATCGAGCTGTTTCACGGCTATACCTATTCGGGCAATCCGATCGCCTGCGCCGCGGCCCTCGGCACGCTCGAGACCTATGCCGAGGAGGGCCTGTTTGCGCGGGCTGCCGAGCTTGCGCCCTACTGGGAGGAGGCGCTGCACGGCCTGCGCGACAAGCCCAACGTGATCGACATCCGCAACATGGGGCTGATCGGCGCGGTGGAGCTCGCCCCGATCGCAGGCGCGCCCACCAAGCGCGCCTTCTCGGCCTTCCTCAAGGCCTATGAGAAGGGGCTGCTGATCCGCACTACGGGCGACATCATCGCGCTGTCGCCGCCGCTGATCATCGAGCGCGGCCAGATCGACGAGATCGTGGACACGCTCGGCGAAGTGCTCGAGGAGGTCGAATGAGCCGCCCGCAGGCCGAAGCCACGGTGCTGATGGAGGATGCGCGGGTGCGGGTGACCCGGTATGATTTCGCGCCCGGCGCCGAAACCGGCTGGCATGTCCACGAGATGGAGTATGTCATCACCACCGTGACCGATTGCGTGCTCGAGCTCGAGCTGCCGGGCGGAGAGACCAAGCGCTCCGAAGTCGCGGCCGGGTCGGCCTATTCGCGCCCCAAGGGCACCGAGCACAACGTGATCAACGGCGGCGCAGCGCCGATGACCTTCGTGGAGGTCGAGCTGAAATGAGCCGCCAGACAGGGAGCAGCACATGACCACACCCGCCGCCAACATGCAGATCGACGCCGACCGGCTCTGGGACACGATCCACGCGATGGCCGAGATCGGACCCGGCGTCGCCGGCGGCAGTAACCGCCAGACCCTGACGGATGCCGACGCCGAGGGTCGCGCGCTGTTTCGCAAATGGTGCGACGAGGCCGGGCTGAGCATGGGCGTCGACGAGCTCGGCAACATGTTCGCGCGCCGCGAGGGCACCGACCCCGACGCGCTGCCAGTCTATGTCGGCTCGCATCTCGACACCCAGCCCACGGGCGGGCGCTATGACGGGGTGCTCGGGGTGCTCGGCGGGCTCGAGCTCGTGCGCACGCTCAACGATCTGGGCGTGAAGACGAAGCATCCCATCGTCGTGACCAACTGGACCAACGAGGAGGGCACCCGCTTCGCGCCGGCGATGCTGGCCTCGGGGGTGTTCGCGGGCACCTACACCAAGGACTGGGCGCTCGGGCGCGAGGACGCCGAGGGGCTGAAATTCGGCGACGAGCTCGCGCGCATCGGCTGGAAGGGCGAGGAGAAGGTCGGCGATCGCAAGATGCACGCCTTCTTCGAGCTGCATATCGAGCAGGGGCCGATCCTCGAGGCCGAGGAAAAGGATGTCGGGGTGGTCACCCACGGCCAGGGCCTGCGCTGGATCCAGTGCACCGTGACCGGCAAGGCCAGCCACACCGGTTCGACCCCGATGCCGATGCGGCGCAATGCCGGGCGCGGGCTCGCCCAGATCACCGAGCTCGTCCACGAGATCGCGATGAAGCACCAGCCCAACGCCGTTGGCGCCATCGGCCATATCGACATCCATCCCAACAGCCGCAACGTGATCCCCGAGACGGCGGTGTTCACCGTCGATTTTCGCAGCCATGTGCTGGAGACACTCGAGGCGATGGTGCGCGAGCTGCACGAGCGCGCGCCGGGGCTGTGCGAGGCGCTCGGCTGCAGTTTCGAGGCGGAGGTCGCCGGGGCTTTCGATCCGCCGGCTTTCGATGCGGACTGCGTCGACGCGGTGCGCCGCGCGGCGGAGCGGCTGGGCTACAGCTACAAGGAGATCGTCTCGGGGGCGGGGCATGATGCGTGCTGGATCAACAGCGTGGCGCCCACGGCGATGGTGATGTGCCCCTGTGAGGACGGGCTGTCGCATAACGAGGCCGAGAAGATCTCGAAGGAGTGGGCCGCGAAGGGCGCCAACGTGCTCATGCACGCCGTGGTCGAGACCGCCGAGGTCGTCGGGTGAGACAGCGCGCCGCCTGCCGCGCGGCGCTGGCCGCCTGCCTCGCGCTCGGCGCGGGCGCGGCGGTGGCGCTGGAATTCGACGCCGACGCGGTCGAGGCGCGCTGCGCCGAGGAATGGGACGACGACGCGCAGATGCAGGCGCGCTGCATCGCGCAGCACCGGGCGGGCCACGAGACGCTGGCCGGGCTCATGGCGGACGAGGACGACCCGGTCATGGTTGCCGCGCTCAGCGAGTGCGCCGATGAGTGGCGCGGGGACTGGAACATGGCCGGCCATTGCGCGCAGGAACAGGTCGCCGGGCGCGCCGCGCTGGAGGCGACGCTCGCGGAGCTGCCCGACGAGGTGGGGGCCGCGATCCTGGCGGAGTGCGACTCGCACTGGGCCGGTGACTACCGGATGCGCGCGCATTGCGTCGCGCGCGATGCCGCCGACTGGCACGATACGAATGGACAGGGGGAAGACCAATGACCACCAAGGTCGTCAAGAACGGAACCGTCGTCACCGCCGACCGCACCTGGAAGGCCGACATCCTGATCGAGGGCGAGACCATCAAGGAGATCGGTCCCGACCTGAAGGGCGACGAGGTGATCGACGCAGAAGGGGCCTATGTGATCCCCGGCGGCATCGATCCGCACACCCATATGGAGATGCCCTTCATGGGCACCACGGCGGCCGAGACCTTCGAGACGGGCACCTGGGCGGCGGCCTGTGGCGGAACCACGATGCTCGTGGATTTCGTCCTGCCCGGACCCGATGGCAGCCTGAAGAACGCGATCAACAGCTGGCACGACAAGTCGCGCGACCAGATCTGCACCGATATCGGCTTTCACATGGCGGTCACGGGCTGGAACGAGACGATCTTCAACGAGATGAAGGACGCCGTCGAGATGGGCGTCAATTCGTTCAAGCACTTCATGGCCTACAAGGGCGCGCTGATGATCGAGGATGACGAGATGTTCGCCTCGTTTCGGCGCTGCAAGGAGCTTGGCGCGCTGCCCATGGTGCATGCCGAGAACGGCGATATCGTCTATGACCTGCAACAGCAGATGCTCGCCGAGGGCATCACCGGCCCGGAAGGGCACGCCTATTCGCGCCCGCCCGAGGTCGAGGGCGAGGCCGTCAACCGCGCCATCACCATCGCCGACGCGGCGGGGGTGCCGCTCTATGTGGTGCATGTGAGCTGCGAGCAGGCGCATGAGGCGATCCGGCGCGCGCGCCAGAAAGGGATGCGGGTCTATGGCGAGCCGCTCGCGCAGTTCCTGACCCTCGACGAGTCCGAGTATTTCAACAAGGACTGGGACCACGCCGCACGGCGCGTGATGTCGCCGCCGTTCCGCTCGAAGGACCACCAGGCGAGCCTTTGGGCCGGGCTCTCGGCAGGGTCGCTGCAGGTCGTCGCCACCGACCACGCCGCCTTCAACACCGAGCAGAAGCGCATGGGCGTGGGCGATTTCACCAAGATCCCGAATGGCTCCAACGGGCTCGAGGAGCGGCTCGCGGTGCTATGGACGCACGGGGTCGAGACCGGGCGGCTCACGCTCAACGAGTTCGTCGCGGTGACCTCCACGAATGTCGCGCGCATCCTCAACATCTATCCGCAGAAGGGCGCGCTGCTGCCCGGGGCGGATGCCGACATCACGGTGTGGGATCCCAAGATCTCCAAGACGATCGCCGCGGCCAATCACCACTCGATCCTCGACTACAACGTCTTCGAGGGGATGAAGGTCACCGCGCAGCCGCGCTACACGATCTCGCGCGGCGAGGTGATCTGGGCCTGGGGCCAGAACAGCCAGCCGCAGCCGGGGCGCGGGCGCTTCGTGCCGCGCCCGGCCTTTCCGTCGGCGCATACCGCGCTGTCGAAATGGAAGGCGCTCAACAGCCCGCGCCAGATCAAGCGCGATCCGCAGAACATTCCCGCGGGCGTCTGACACTGCGCAGCACCCGGCACCGCCGTTACGGGCGGTGCCGCCAAGGCGACTGACCCCGCAGGGCGGGGCGCGAACCGACAGGGGAACCGCGTGAGCGAAAGCACCGTGATCGAGGCGCGCGACCTCGGGCTGACATTCGAGACCAATGACGGCCCGATCCACGCGCTCAAGGATGTGACCCTGACGATCGGGAAGGGCGAGTTCGTCTCCTTCATCGGCCCGTCGGGCTGTGGCAAGACGACCTTCCTGCGCGTCGTTGCCGATCTCGAACAGCCTACGGCGGGCAAGATCACCGTCAACGGGATGACTCCGGCCGAGGCGCGCCGCGCGCGCGCCTATGGCTATGTCTTTCAGGCGCCGGGGCTCTATCCTTGGCGCACCATCGCGCGCAACGTGACGCTGCCGCTCGAGATCATGGGCTATTCGCGCGCCGAGAAGGCGCGGCGCGCGGCCAATGTCCTCGAACTCGTCGAGCTCGAGGGCTTCGAGAACAAGTTTCCCTGGCAGCTTTCGGGCGGCATGCAGCAGCGCGCCTCGATCGCGCGCGCGCTCGCCTTCGATGCCGACATCCTCTTGATGGACGAGCCCTTCGGCGCGCTCGACGAGATCGTGCGCGACCGGCTCAACGAGCAGCTTCTCGCGCTGTGGAAGCGCACCGAAAAGACCATCGGCTTCGTGACGCACTCGATCCCCGAGGCAGTGTATCTTTCCACCAAGATCGTGGTGATGTCGCCGCGTCCGGGCCGGATCACCGACGTGATCGACAGCCCGCTGCCCGCCGAGCGCCCGCTCGATATCCGCGACTCGAAGGCCTTCATCGACGTGGCGCACCGCGTGCGCGAGGGCCTGCGCGAGGGGCTTGCGGATGCGGTCTGAGCGAGCGGGGAGGCGTTGATGCGCGGCAGTGCCATTCCGGTGCTCACCGTCGTCGCGGTGATCGTGGCGATCTGGTACGCGGCGGTGATTCCGGTCAACTCGCAATGGGTGCTCGATCAGGCCGGGCGCGCTGGGGTCGAGGTGACGACGGGCGAGCTCGTGCGCGAAACCCTGTCACAGGACCGGCCGCGCCTGCCGGCGCCGCATCAGGTCGTCGCCGAGCTGTGGAACGCCACCGTGGTCGAGGAATGGACCGGGCCGCAGGGGCTGATGAATACCGGCACGCTCTCGCCGCGCTCGCTGTTCTGGCACGCCTGGGTGACGCTGTCGGCCACGCTGGTGGGCTTCGGCATCGGCACCGGGCTGGGGATCCTGCTCGCGGTGGGGATCGTGCATAACCGGGCGATGGATCTGTCGGTGATGCCCTGGGCGATCGCGTCGCAGACGATCCCGATCCTGGCCATCGCGCCGATGATCATCGTGGTGCTCAACGCGGTCGGGGTGACGGGGCTGATCCCCAAGGCGGTGATCTCGGCCTATCTGAGCTTCTTTCCCGTGGTGGTGGGGATGGTCACCGGGCTGCGCAGCCCCGACGCGATGCAGCTCGACCTGATGAAGACCTACAATGCCAGCCGCCCGGAGGTCTTTGCCAAGCTGCGCTGGCCGTCTTCGATGCCGTATCTCTTCGCATCGCTCAAGGTGGGCATCGCCGCGGCGCTCATCGGCGCGATCGTGGGCGAGCTGCCCACCGGCGCGGTCGCCGGGCTCGGTGCGCGGCTTCTGTCGGGCAGCTATTACGGGCAGACGATCCAGATCTGGTCGGCGCTATTCGCGGCGGCGATCGTGGCGGCGACGATGGTCGCGATCGTCGGCATGATCCAGCGCTACACGCTGCGGCGCATGGGGATGGAGCAATGACGCGCGAGATGCAACAGCCGGGCTGGCTGCAGGGGCTCGGGATGCTCATCGCCGTGGCGGCGATGGTGGTGCTGATGACGGCCCCCACGCCGCAGGCCGATCCGCATCTGCTCGCCGCGCTGTGCGTCGCGGGGGCGCTCGGGCTCGGGGCGCTCGATCTTCGGTTGCGCTCGGCCGCGGTGCTCGCGCTGATGGGGGCGCTTCTGGCGGCGGGTGCGGCGATCCTCGTGGCGGATGTGCAGGCTCCGGTCGCGCCGAGTTTCTGGGCGATGTTCATTGCGGTGTGGCTGGGCGCATGGATGCTCGAGGAACGGCTCGCCAATCTCGCGCTGCGCACCGAGATCGGGCAGCGCGTCACGGCGCTCATCGTGCCGATCATCTTCGGTCTGACGCTGCTATGGCTGTGGGAGGCCGGGGTGCGCGGCGGCAACGTACCCTCGGTGATCCTGCCCGCGCCCACCGACATCGCCGCGCGCATGGCGGTCAGCGGGGCGACGCTGTGGCGCGACTTCTTCGCGACCTTCGTTATGGGGGCGCTGACGGGCTATGCGATGGGCTGCGGCGCGGCGGTGGCGGTGGCGCTGGCGGTGGACCGCTACGACTTCCTGCGCCGGGGGCTGTTGCCGGTGGGCAATTTCGTCGCCGCGCTGCCGATCGTGGGCACGGCGCCGATCATGGTGATGTGGTTCGGCTTCGGCTGGCAGTCGAAGGCGGCGGTGGTCGTGGCGATGGTGTTCTTTCCGATGCTGGTCAACACGGTGCAGGGCCTGCTGGCGACCGAGTCGATCCAGCGCGACCTGATGCGCACCTACAGCGCCTCGCACCGCCAGTCGCTGCTCAAGCTGCGCCTGCCCGCCGCGATGCCGTTCGTCTTCAACGGGCTCAAGATCTGTTCGACGCTGGCGCTGATCGGGGCGATCGTGGCCGAATTCTTCGGATCGCCGACGCATGGGATGGGTTTCCGGATTTCCAGCGGTGTCGGGCGGTTGCAGCTCGACATGGTCTGGGCCACCATCGTCGTGGCGGCGGTCGCGGGATCGTCGTTCTACGGTATCCTTGCCGCGCTCGAATCGAGGGTGACCTTCTGGCACCCGTCGCAGCGTGGCCGATAATCGCCCCGCGGGGCACAACAAGGAGGAAAGACAATGCGCAACAGGATGATGACCTCCGCGCTGGCGGTCACCGGGATCGTGGCGGCGGGCGCCGCTCAGGCCCAGGATGACGTCACGCTCCAGCTCAAATGGGTCACGCAGGCCCAGTTCGCGGGCTACTTCGCCGCGCTTGAGAACGGCTATTACGAGGAAGAGGACCTCAACGTGACGATCCGCCCCGGCGGCCCGGACATCGCGCCGCCGCAGGTCGTCGCCGGGGGCGAGGCGGATGTGGTCGTCGAGTGGATGCCCGCCGCGCTCGCGGCGCGGGAGTCCGGGCTCGAGCTGGTCAATATCGCCCAGCCCTTCAAGCGCTCGGGCATGATGCTGACCTGCCTCGAGGAAAGCGGCATCGAGAGCCCGGATGATTTCCGCGGCCGCACGCTCGGTGTCTGGTTCGCGGGCAACGAGTTCCCGTTCCTGTCCTGGATGAGCTCGCTCGATATCGGGACTGAGGGCGGCGAGGACGGCGTCGAGGTGCTGCGCCAGGGGTTCAATGTCGATCCGCTGCTGCAGGGGCAGGCCGACTGCATCTCGACGATGACCTACAACGAATACTGGCAGGTCATCGATGCCGGGATCGAGGAAGACCAGCTGATCAACTTTCACTACGAGGATCAGGGCGTCGCGACGCTCGAGGACGGGCTCTGGGTCGAGGCGTCGCGGCTCGAGGACGAGGAGTTCGTCGATGCGATGGCCCGCTTCGTGCGCGCCTCGATGCGCGGCTGGGATTGGGCGGCCGATAACATCGAGGAGGCCGCCGGTATCGTGCTCGCATATGACGAGACCGGCGCGCAGGAGGAGCATCACCAGATCCGCATGATGGACGAGATCGCTGAGCTTCTCGATCGCGAGGAGGGTGGCGTGCTGGATCCCGACGATTACGAGCGTACGGTCGAGACGCTGCTCGCCGGCGGCTCCGATCCGGTGATCACGGAGCATCCGGGCGATGCCGCCTGGACCCACGAGGTCACCGACCACGCCGCCGACTGAGGCACCGCCGCGCCGTCAAGGCGGGGCAAGATTGCGGCGCCGGGCAGTGTGCCCG
>LFCJ01001179.1_pt1 | contig 17860 bp, 26 predicted proteins | sample 643141 | NCBI WGS metagenome assembly LFCJ01 (sample SAMN03766243, study PRJNA286221) | soda lake metagenome | biome: soda lake; feature: Kulunda steppe; material: water; isolation source: sample B1-Br-g2 brine of Lake Bitter-1 | place: Russia: Kulunda steppe | collected 2010-07
ACACACACGTACGCATGCACACACACACACACACACACACGCACACACACACACGCATGCACGCACACACACATGCACACACACGCATGCATGCGCACACACATGCACACGCACGCGCACGCGCACACAAACACATCAGGTCGGACGCGGCTCAACTGCCACGGTGTGCGGTGCGGGCGCGGCCACCCCATCTGTCAGTCCAGTGGAAGGACGAGCCCCAGTCCTGCGCCAAGTCTGTGAGCTTGCCAACCTTGGGCCCCTCCCACACCCTCGGAGCCTCCTGCGGCACTTGCAGCAGCGTCCGTAGCCATGCCAGCAGCTCTGGCAGCGTGAGCAGCGCCAGGCCCGGCCCAAAGCGTCACCACAGCGGAAGCACCCTAGGACCTGGCATGCACGCGGAGTATCTGTCCAGCCACCCCGCCCCCCCAGGCACCCCTGCCCGGGCCATGGGCACCCTGGACAAGCGCAGGCAGAGTGGCAGCACCTTCCCGGATGCGCTGACGTCCCTGAGCTGCAGCCGGCTCTGCGTCAGCAGTGCAGACAGCAGCCCTAACACCAGGTGTGTGTGTGTGTGCGTGTGTGTGTAGGGCACAAGCTGTGCCGGCCTGGCGCACGGAAGACCTCCTCCTGGGAAGTTGTAGCTGCTCACAACTGCCCCAAAAAGGTTTCTTGGGATGGGATCTCCAGTGAACACGCACACACTCACACACATGTGCTCACGCACACATGCACGCACATACATGGGTGCACGGAGACCAAGTATGGTGGGTGACCTGCAGGGAGCAGGGCAGCAGGCTGTTGCACGCGTGTGAGGCCAGCCTGGGGCTCGTAGGACCTACCTGTGGTGGCTGAACCACTGGCCAGCAGCAGAAGGTTCCCATGCTGCGTCAGCAAACAAGGTTGCCACTATAAGCGCAATTGGGCAATGCAGTCATCATCATCGTCGTTGTTGTTGTCATCTGTTGTCATCATCATCGTTATTTTTACCAGCGGCAGCAGCAGTGCCTCAACCCATTGTGATCCAGTGGCCACAAGCACCACCACATACCCCTGCCCCTAGGCCCCCTCACACATGCTCTTCTGCGTCCATGCTCACGCCCCTGCTGTGACCCTGCCCACGCCCCTGCTGCGTCCCTGCCCACACGCAGCTGCTACGCCAGCCCCTGCTCCAGCTTCCCTGCGTCGCCCATGGACAGCGTGCGGACCAATGTCCAGGCCACGGGCACCGACAGCCCGGCCTGCCAGCCCAGTGGCAATGATGCACTGCCGCAGCGCGCCTCCGACTGCCCCACAGGCGCAGCTCCCGCTACCGCTGCCATGGGGCCCGCCTGGGCCCTTTCCCCTTGTGGTGGCCCAGGGTGCGCGCGGGGCCTAGACCCGCAGCCGCCCGGCCGCTGCACGTGCATGCCCTCCTCCATGGACATGTCACTGGCGTCCGTGTTCTCTTCGGTGTCCGAGGAGCTCATGGCCGGCGGCGGCCATCATGCCCCCGCCCAGGAGCTGGCCTTCCTGCTTGAGCCGGGGAGCTCCACAGAGGTAGAGGGGCCCATAGGCCCAGCGTCCACGGCCAGCCTCACCTTCGTCCCCCTCACCCTGTCCATGCAGCAGCAGCAGCAGCATGAGGCGCCGCAGCAGCAGCCGGAGCAAGGGCAGTTGCCGCCTGGGATTGCGCTGCTGCCGTCAGGCCCCGAGGGCAAGCCCCTGCCGATGCCTGGTCTGGACGGCCTGCAGGCGGTCATGGACTCCGCGGATCGGGATGAGGAGGGGGCTGGGAAGCTCCCGCAAGTGGACTGCATCCACACATGCTTTGAGGTCTGCGTCAAGCCAGCCACGCTGCCTGGAGGGCGGTGAGTGCTTGCGCTGCGCATGATGTGCGGCATGGGTGCATGGTTCCTCTGGTGCGTGTCATCGGCAGCCTCAACAGGCCTGGCTTTGTTGGCGCCCCGCCATACGTCATGGTGGATTGTGCAAAGGTTTGCAGGCACCATGTTCGGCAAGTGAGGTGAGGTTGGTTTCCATGGCGCTGCTAGCTGAGTGGTGTTCAGTTGAGAGTGGCTTCTCAGAAGCGCACAGTGCAGGTCGGAGGTTGGCGTCGCCTTTTTCTTGGCGCAGGCTTTGCCCTGCGTCTTAACAGCACCCTGCGTTCATTGCACGCATGCGGTGCCTGTCGCAACTTCCGTGCAGGCGCGCTGTCGTCGTCTCAGTTGAAGACAACACTGAGCAGATCCAGGTTTGTGGTTGCCACGGGTCTGTCTGGGTGTGTGGGTGTGCTTGCGTGCGTGTGTGCGTGTGCACAAGACCGGAGCGTGCTTCCTTTTTGCACCAGAGGGTGTGGGTGCCCTGCGATCCATTGCCTGGCTGTGGCAGCCCACATCAAAGCCGGCACGTCAGGACATCGAGTCGACCGTGCCCATGCACATGAGCAAGGGCCTTGCCCAAACCTGGGGGAGGTGGCATGCCTTACGCATTTCCTCTGCTCCTGCCGTGTGCTCAGGCGCCCCTGCTGGCAAAACGTGCAGGTCGCATGTGTGCAGCCCAATGGCCTGCGATGCATTTGCAGCCCAATGGCCTGCTATGGATGCACGCCCTCCTCCCCTCTGCACCACCTTCCTCCTGCCCACGCCCGCGCTTCCTCTTTCCCACAGATTCAAGCAGCCCTCAGTGAACTGGCCGAGGCCCAGCTGGCACTACTGGCGGGCATCATGCCCCACCACGCCCTTCAGTTCCTGGCAATGGAATCGACAGCAGCGGTAGGCATCCAGACTCTCTCCGTTCTTGCCGTGCATATATGCCTCCTGCGCCTGTGCTGTGCGGGGCTCCTTCCGCAGGCCCAATGAGCTTGCATAGCCTCCAGTGTGTGCACATATGCCCGCGCGCCTCATCCAGCAAGTGCGTGTGCCCACGAGCCCCGCACAGCAGAGGTCCCTCGGTGAGCGTGCTCAGTGCGCGTGTACTTGCACACTTCACGCTGCAGGTCCCTTGCAATGCCGCCGCGCTGGCGCGCGAGCACAAGGGCTGCACCATCATGTTCATGGACATTGTCGGCTTCACGTCCATGTGCAAAATGGTGCCGCCCCACGACGTGCTGTTCTTCCTGAACCACCTGTTCTCCATCTGTGACCGCCTCACCGACAAGCATGGGGTGCACAAGGTCAGAGCCCTGCGTGCCGCTGAAGCCTGCCGCTGAAGCCCTGTGTGCCGCTGATGCCTGCCAGCTGCTGCCGTGTCAGGGCACTTGGATGCTCGCACGGGGTGCTTCCCTGTGCGCAGCACCTGTTAGGCTGACAGCAGCTCTGCAGGGGTCCGAGGTCATGAAGGGATGCAGATGGGGGCAAGCCGCATGAAGCGGGCCACCTGCAGCCTTTTGAGCGTGCGGCTGTGGTTGTCCATCCCCCCGTATTTGGTGTGGGAGGAGAGCGCGCATGCGCGTGCGTGCGTGCGTGTGTGTGTACATGTGTGTTCGTGTGCGTGTGTGTGCGTGTGTTGTGCATTGGATGCGCGCCTGGTGATGTATTTGTGTATGTGTATGTATGCATTGTGGGCACATGTCACCTGTCTGGGCTTGATTGAGGTGTAGAATTGTGTTTTTAGACAAATCCCTCAGGTCCAGCATTTGGGTTTCTTTAATTCCTGAGTGTCAGGTGAGCTCAGGAGCACCTGGACTGCCGGCTACAGCGCGCTTCCAAGGAATAACCGCCCTCCTCGGATAGGGCTTACTGGACACAGCTCATTTTCTGATGCCCCCCTCTGCAGGTGGAAACAGCCGGGGACTGCTACATTGTGTCGGGGGGCATCATGGCAACCCACCCCACCAATGGCTTCCTCTGCACATTGGAGGAGGTGAGCACTTGTGTTGCTGGCTGGCTGCCAACCAAGCTGCCAACGATCCGTGCCAGCAACCTCCACACAGCAGACCTGCCTATCATGCCACACGCTCCATGCCCCTTTGATGGAAAGCCTTACGCAGTCCTGCAGCTTGGAACCGCTGGCAGGCTTGCATCACGAACACCCAACCCACTACAATAAACCTTTGAGCCAGTCTCAGAGCCTTGCGTCCCCCCTTTGCCTGTGTTCTCTCAGATTGCTGTGCAGGAGAGCCCTCAAGTTTGGGCACGCCAGGTGCATGCCTTTGCAAAAGACCTGCTGCTGGAGGCCAGGAAGGTGTGTGCGTGTGTGTTTGTACATGTGTGTGCGTGGCCAGGAAGGTGTGTGCGTGTGTTAGTGTCTACATGTGCACGCGAATGCGCATGCGTGAGCGCTTATTATCATGGGAATTGGGGTCTTCAAACACAAGCTGAAGCATTCTCATGTGCATGAAAAATCAGTCACCTGTTATTGCTGAAGTACATTTTGCGCGCATTCATGTTTAGCATCTCATGTTTCAATTCATAGAGAGGAGCATACAGCACCAAGGCACAGGCAATTGCATAGGCATGCAGCTTAAAGCCTAGAAATGCACACCCTCTGCCACGACTACTGCTGAATAAAAACGCACATGCTACGTCATTTGCGCTGCGTGTGCCGTATTGCAGGTCAGCATGCCCCACACAGGAGAGCCCGTCAATGTGCGCATCGGCATCCACTCAGGTACTGTGTACCGGTGGTTGTTGCCAAGGGTGTGTGAGATGGATGTGCAGCGGCAAGGCAACCGCTGCTCAAGGGTGTTCAGGTTACCTCATGATATAAATCCAGAGCCGTCGAGCCTTACATCAAAGTCATGTATCAATGGAAAGCATCGAAGATGAGGGATGTTAAAGGGGCTGGCAACAAGCCCCTGTGCCCCTTGTGCCCTAAATCTTACTCGTGCGTCTGCGAGCCATCCTCAGGGCTGCTGCAGAAACTAAGAGGAAGTGTTTCTTGCGTTGCAGGAGCGCCTGGGCTGCAGTTGCTGTCCCTCTCCATTCTATATCTATATCTCCCTTTGTTTCCCTCCCTTGCTGCAGAATGACCTTGTTGCTGCAGATTGTCCCTTGAAATGTGCATGCACTTTCTAGGCAAGCTCAGCAAACTGACACTCTGACCAGGATTCAATTCCACCTGCAACTAGCCTGGCAAATGAGGATTGGGATGTGCTGACATCGACTCTTGCAAGAACCTTTGTCTCCTACTATATTGTTGCAGGAGATGTGGTGTCAGGCTTGATAGGCACAAAGTTGCCTAAATTCAGGTGAGGCTGGTTTCTTGCTCAGGCGCAAGGCATGGGCAAAGCTGAGTATCACTTTTGAAGCACTTTGGCCCTGGTGTTGGTTGAGCTTTTTTACATGTTTGAATCCTGGCAAATAATGTCCTGAAGTGACATGCGCACGCACAATGTACATGCACATTTGTGCATTCAATACTGCTAAAGTGACATGTATCTTATGCGCGGCGTACCAAGTTTGTACTGTCTCAAGAGAGGGGGGGTCATTGTTTGCTGGGATCAATGGACACAGCAAGCACACAACTGTGCCTTGCAGCACCTCCCGTGCACTCCCTCAGGGTTTTGAGCATCTTGGCCTGCCTTGCATGAGCGCATGCTGCAGCCTGGACACTGTTGTGTCAGTGGCTGGAAAGAGGGTCAACAAGCACGCGCATTGTGAAAGTAGCCCAGGCATAGCAGGCTGTGTGGTGGCTGGTGTGGGCCTGGGCCCTGTTCCGTGCTGCAGGCGATAGAGCAAGCTCACAATGCAAGGCGCTGGATTCCGGAGAGCAAACCAGTGTGTTTCCTGCACCTTCTTCTTTTGGCACAACTGACGCGCCCTCACCTCGCACATCCCCTTTCGCCCGCAGCCTGTTTGGGGACACCATGAACACGTCAGCCCGCATGGAGTCAACAGGTGTGTGTATGCATATGTGGTGGGGTAGTGAGCGCTAAGAGAGCCTGCACGTGGTGCCCTGCTGAGGTCGCTTAGAGGCCCCACCCGGTTGCTTACTTGGGTAGGTGCGCGTGCTACAAGGATTACCTTGCTTGTCCTGCTGAGGCGCGCTTGCAGGCCACCTGTGCCTCCTTGGCGTGCGGCTCCTGCCTGTCTTGCCTCCCCTGGGTGAAGGCCCTGCCGTGCCCATGGGCCGATACACAGGGCTGAGCAAGGCCCGCACGCGCTTCGCCCCTGACAGCCTGAACTCCTGCCCTGTGCCCCTGTGCCGCGGTGGCAGGTGTCCCTGGGCGCATTCACGTCTCGGCTGCGGCCCATGCGCTGCTGGAGTCGGTAGAGGAGGGCAGCTGGGAGCCCACCGGGGGCGTGCAAGTCAAGGGCAAAGTGGGTGCGGGTTTGAAGGCACGCTGTGGGCTTGGGGCTTGGAAAAGTGCATACTCAAGGGATACAGTGCATGTCAGGAGCACAGCAAGCACATGCTGAGGACACAGCGAGTATGCGCTGGGGGCACAGCAAGCATACGCGAGGATCACGGTGTGCATAAGCCAGGGCCGCTGAAAGCATGCTGATATTAGCTCAGGGCAGTCCATGAAGTGCAAAATTGTGTCAGCTGCAAGTTCCACAGATAAGGGTTGACCGCCAGCCTGGTTGAGAGGTTGATTAGTGTTAATTAGTTGCTGGCTGGCTCCTTGCCAAAGACATTCCATGACGTCTGGGATGGAGCAGAAGAGTTTGTTGGTGTTAATCCAGCTCGGGTTCCCTCTCTCAGCAACGGCTTCAACTAGACTCTCCCGCTCTGCAAGCTCAGCCACACGCGTACGCATGCATGCCCGCACTGCCCACACCTACACACGCGCCTGCGTGTGCGCCACACCTTTTCCACAGGGCTTCATGCAGACATACCTGTGGGTCCCACCAGACAGCCCCCCACTGCGCCCCCGCGCCTCCATCTCCCCCCTCGTCATCCCTGAGCACGGTGTGGAGGCCCGTAGCCGCAGGCCGTCGCTGCACAGCAGCCCCGCTGCCACCACTCCAAGCACACAAGCCCAGCCGCCCGCTGCAGATGACGCGGCGCAACCGCCGCAGCCGCATGCGGCGCTGCCAGATGTGCCATGGAGCCCGGTGGGCCCGCCAGGCGAACAGGCTAGGGCGTGGTTTGGGAGGCAGACGGCAGCGGCGGCTGCCACGGCCAGGAAGGTGGCTGGGCCTCTTTCCTGTACCTACCGGGCCCCTCAGGCTGCCCAGGCCTCCCTCAGGATGTCTGTCTCGGTGACAGCGGCAGGCACAGAAGACGAGGGGGGTGCAGAGGCGGGGGAGGCTGGCATCGCCGCGGCACCGCTGCCACTCCCGCGACGCTCAATGGGCCAGCACCCAGCAAGCGTGGCCCTGTCTGCCAGAACCCTGCTCAGCTACAGCAGCAGCCAGACCAGCGGCCAGGGCGCTCGTGCGCGTGACGCCCCCTTCCTAGCAGGCAGCGCCACAAGCTACTGGAGCTCCCTGCGGTACAGCCGGCGGAGCGGCGCTGACAGGGAGCAGCGGTCGTCCGTGGGCCCCCGTGCAGGTGGGCCGCCTCTGAGCTCTGTGGGATGCGTGCGCCTCCGTGCATACATGCGCTGGGCAAAAGGCTCTGGGCTGGCTGGGGCACAGGCAGGCCCTGCAGCTGCGCACCAGGCGCCATTTCCTGCATGTGCCCAGCGCGGCTGTGCTACAGGCATGGGGCCATCAAGCCCACCAGGGTGCACCGCCTGATGTGGGTGCCAGGACCAGAGCCAGACCGCGAGCCGGTCTGGGTGCGCATCTGTGGACAGCTTCCGCGCAACTCAAACAGCAGGAACTGCCATGGAGGGCTGCTCCGCTGTGCCTTCAACCCTTGCACCCCCAGGCCCTGCCCTCTTTTGCTGCAGCAGCCACCAGACCACGGAAGGGCGCACTGCAGGGCCGGCCGGGCGTGCGCGCATGTGCCGTCCTGACGGCCCCCCCTCGGTATCCAAAATTCCACTCCACCTCACAGTTCGCTTTTTCTCAGGAGGTCTCACAGTCCACTCACACCCAGGAGGTCTCACAGTCCGCTCACACCCACAGGAGGTCTCACAGTCCGCTTTCACCCAGGAGATCTCACAGTCCGCTCACACCCACAGGAGGTCCCGCTTCACCCTGCGCCCACATGCGCACAGGCTCCTACTCTGTCTGGCCTGCGGGCCGCGACCTAGGCGTGTCGCCGAGGCCCCGACCCTGCAGAAGCGCACACAGCAGCCTGGACCAGCACATGCTGCAGACCTGCTTCCTCAGCCAGAAGGGGCCCAGGGGGTGAGTGTGGTTGGTTGTTGCAAAGCAAGGCACTCATACCAGAGGCTATGATGGGGGCTGCTGGTGAACTGGATGAATATGGAGGGGAGGCAAGCAGGGAGGCCCTCAGCCATCAGGTAGGCGACCGACCCTTTGTGGCTGGATTAGTGACTGAGCACGCGAGTCGCCAAAAGCCACATGCACTCAGGGGCTGGGAGTGTGCCTTGAGTAAGAGACATCTGACATGGTGGGTGCTGTGACGTAGTGCAGGAGCTGTGTGGCTGCATGCGCTCCTGCGCACAACACCAATCCCAATGCTGCACCATTGAGAAGTTCCCTCCTTCCACCAGCAGCCCAACCAGGCATGCGCCCTGCCTCTCTAGGCGCAAGTGCCGCAGTGCAGCATCGCGGCTGCCCTCAGGAGTGTGCAGGCATAACAATCCCCCCCCTCCCAAACAGAGGCAGGGTGAGGTGGATGAATGACTTGCATGCTGTGCACGCCACACCTCACCCTGCATGCTGCCCCCTTCGCTGCTGCGCAGCAATGCCCCTCCCCCCGACCTGCAGCACATCATGGAGAGCTTCAGCGAGTTCAACCACCTCGCCGTGCTGGGCGGCCTGAAGGAGTACGGGCCAAGTGGCGGCTTTGAGCCGCAGGGTAGCAGGAGCGACCCCCTGCAGGTCATCCTGCGCGCTCTGCCTGTCCAGGGCATGCGAGCTTCGTTCCTCCAGCCGCCCACACCCAGGCAGCCGCTCATGTCTCCCAGCGGCAAAGCCGCGCCAGCGGCGCAGGCGCCTCAGGTGCCCCAATGACGTGGCGCAGGCGGCTCAGGCTCCCTGCTGCTGCTGCGCGCGAGCAGGGATCCGCCCACTTGCGGTGGCACTGCCCTGCTTCAGCCAGAGCAGCAAGTATGCAATTGTGCCTGCGAGGTCCCCGTGAAGCGTGCGTGGCTGCTGCTGCCGCCACTGTCAGGTCATCCTCTTTGCATGGCGGGCTGTATGAGGGTGGCCAGCCCTATCTTGGAACAGGGATCGGTCAGGCCTTTGGAAAACAGCCATCTCAGCAGGCCAGGCTGACAGAAAACTGCAAGTACATGAGCGTTTGGCGCACAAGGATATGGAAGGGACTATGAATTGGCAAGCACATCTGAATGCTTAAGCAGAATTGTTGAACGGGTTTGGTAGAAGGACTATGTGCTCAGATCCATCCAGGCATGAAGTGGTGATTGACGCACCAAGAGTCCACAGTGTTTACTTAGGGCATTACGTTCACAGTAGCTCTAATGCACGGTGGAGCCTTTGGCTTGCACCTATGTCTTGGATCAGCATGGCAAAAAGTACATCCCAATCAAATATTTGCATGTGCAGCGACACTGGAGGAGGGCAGTAGGGCTTGCTGTGTGTGCTAATCCCATCTAGGGTAAGGCGGCCTATGAACGCCAAGGGGGGTGGCTTGACACTGGAACCACGCCTGCACCAATGTGTGCTAGAATAGGTCACTTCCAATGCTATGAAATCCCCAAATGCCTATCCTATTTTGTCGGCAGAGCATGCCAGGTACTCAGAACGTGGGCATGACTGCTGTTGCCAGGCAGCTTGAGTCCACTTGTACACCTTGTTGTAAGAACTCATGGAAAATGTTTCTGTAGGGAGCATCTGAGGTCCAAATGAGGTCATTTGTTTAAGAGAAGCCCTCGTCAACAATGTTGACCTCCTTCAATAATGTTTGGCGCTTTCCATGTATTTTGACTGTGTGATGAAGTATTGTCAAGTATCTACATGTTGCCTCCCCTCCAGCATCACATTTTGAAGCGGCTTGAACTGGTGGCTTGAATTCAAGTCCTGTGAAGCGGTTTGAAGTGGCGGCTTAAAGTTAAGTCCTGTGAAGCGGTTTGAAGTGGCGGCATGAACTTAACTCCTTCCTTGATCTCAAATTATGCCTCTCTTTGTTTGGCTTGCATCTTCTTTGCAAGGTTTCATGTGGTTACCGGCAGGTCTGCCTCTCAACTGTAGGCAGTCAGCAGTTGCATGTTTGGCTGCTGTTTTGCGCTGTGCGCAAATAATCACTGAAGGTTAAGTTCGAAGTTTTTGCCTCATGCTCCATGGCCAAAAGTATTTCTTCCGGTACTCCAACTTACTGTCACTACGCAGGCGTCTAGGTGGGGGAAAGCTGGTGGGGTCTCACCATGCCGGTCAAATTGCTTGTCTGCCACATGATTGTCTGGACTTGTTTATATCAGATGATTTTATATCAGATGATTGTCTGAACCTTTTCTCCATAAAATGCGCAATGGGACTCTAAAATTGATTTGTGCACTGCTGGCAGTTTTGCCGAGTATGAGAGCAGTAGCAGTACTTGGAAGACCACCATGGTCTCACAGCGCAAACTCCTGAAATCCTTAAAGAATTGCGCCTTCTGATTGAACTCCGAGATCCTTTGTCTGACCAGGCTAGGTCCTTCATGCTTAAGAATTTTTTTATCTTGTGCAAAGACTTTACACACACTAGTGTGTATGAGTGTGCATGCGCTTGTAGTCAAGCCTTCTGCGTTTCATGCTCAGATATGCTCACTTATGGACATGTGCAAATATGTATGTGTGCGCGTTCGCTTGTGTATGTGTGCGCACAAGTGTGCTCATGCTCGAGTGCCCTTGTGCAAGAGTGTGCGGTTGCATGTGTGTGTGTGTTTGTGTGTGTGTGTGTGTGTGAATGTGCGTGTGAACGTGTGTGTGTGTGCGCGCACGTCTCTGCGCGCAAGTGTGCGTGTGTCTGTGTGTCTCCTGTCCAAATATCTCAACCAATTTGTAATTCCGATGTGCCAACAGACTCCGGTTGAAGCGCCATTCAAAAGTTGTTGGCTTCTGATTCTGCCCTGATTCAGAGCTTTTGGCATCTGAATCAGAACATTTGGCACCTCCCATCACCAAGTTAATTTACACTGGGTTTAGGCCTTCAGCCAGATGGGTTCACTGCTGGGCTTGCTGGGCGCTGCCAGCCAGACAAAAATATATATACTATGGACTAGTAGCCTCATAAAGAAGTGATTTGTATGTCTGCTTCTAGAGAAACATGCTCAGCACTGATTTTGTCAAAGCAGAAAGCTCCAGTGTCTCCAACGTAACTTACGTTACTTGAAGTTCTATCAGACCCAGTAAAGTCAGCAAATTGTTCTGCAAAGTTCCTTCTCAAATAGCACATTTCTAAGTTACTGCTATTCACCCTCCTGTTCCCCACTGACTTCAGTTGTCTTCTTTGTTGGTGCCACCAGCCTGGTGGAGGAGTCATACAGTGCTTAGATTCAAGGTGTCTCCTTTTCATTAGTTGATATACTACAGAAGAGAGTGTTTCACTGCCTACGTAATTTTTCTTTTTTCTTAAGCAATTGCATAAAAAGGACACATTTTTTGTCCTGGACAGTGTTACAGTGTCTATTGTGGATCTGCCATCACCAGAAGTGAATAAGAACTTGCCATTGGTTCTGCCGGGGCTGCTCATTTCATCTCAGTCAGACCTTTTAATTCCGATTCAGAGTTTCGTTGTTCTGATTCAAGTGTCGCGGATTGGGTCTGGTTCTGGGGTGTGTTTTTAATCATATAGGGATCAGAAAGGGTGTACAGAATAAGATTAAAGAAATAAATCTTTCTAGACGATGGAAAGTCTGACTGATTCAAACCTCTTGAATAATGATCAGGTACGACATTGAGACATTCCTTCTTGATCAACTCTGCTACTGAAACTGCCTTGGCTTGCAACAAGAACTGACCACAGCTAATTGAACATGGTAACTGTCTAGACAATGGAAAGTCGGATTGAACAACAAGAACTGAGCACAGCTAATCGAATATGGTAAAACATGGTATAGCATTAAGAGACTCAGGGAAAATGTCAAGGATATGCACAAAAAGAATGCAGAGCACACTTCATATTTTCTTGCAATAACATCATGTTGCACAATGATCTAAGCGGTCAAAAAGTATGCATAGAGGCAGCTCAATGCAAACGCAGCTCAACTCCAGGTTCCCACCCGGGTGCCTACGGCGTCAGTCCTTGACTTCTGCATCCAGAACCTGCAGTTGCTCAATGAAGCCCCCCTTTGGTTGTCCTTTCTTGGGTTCCCCCCTGCTGCACATGAAGTTGAGAATCTGCAAAAGCAAACAGGAGAGTACCATGTCAATATAAAAAGCCCAATTCCTACTGCACTCTTTCGGACCAAAAGTGCATGTGCATGATTTAAAGACTTGCCGATAAGATGCAAGCATACATGTGCAGGAAGTGAGGTCACCAGTGGTACCTCCGAGGTAAATGAGTCATTTGCATCACAGTGATGCGCTGTACTTACTGTGAAAAAAATTGAATGCTGCCTGCTCCAAGATCATCAAGAGCCTACCGTGCCAGATTAGTCCATTGCCGAATCAGTGTCACTGTCCATTTGCGGTTACTTGGTTGGTTGATATTTGTTGTTGTGACTGGCTTGCTCTATTCCATAATTTGTGACCTTCCTCCCTAGAGCCCCGAGCACTCCCCAGATCTGGCGCCTCTAGAGGCGCTGGCCGCCAGGCCCCTGGCCGTCCCCATGCGACACGAGCCTGGTTGGGTCTGACTCAGACCGTCTGAGTAAGGATGAGAGCAGAGAGTCAGAGGCGCCTGTGGGATATGGATGGGTGGCAGCAATATCACATGCCCCGGCGCGGATCCAGCCAATGCATACACCATTGTATCTAGGTCCTTTGTAGCATGATTTAAGGGTACTCAGGACGGGCGAGACCGCCTCTCCTCGCCGCGCGTGTGTATATCAAATTGTTAATCAGTCATTTAAGGTGATCGGGCTTGACGAGCCATGATCATGGCTTCTACCTTTTTGCCTGGCTGAATGTTTTCACTTGCATTGGAAGGTGGGCTCATCCATGGGCACAAGAGAGGAACAAAACCTTGACCTTTCCTTGCCGTCCTTGACTGTTTGCATGTGTGTGTGTGCGCATGTGTGTGTGTGCAATTCAATACTTTTGACACTGCCATTACAAAAAGTATGTTGCGTTGGTTGAGCGTCCAGAATGAATAAGATTGCATAGATTGCACACTCTCTTGCATGCACCCACGTAACCTGCAAGGTTTGGTCAAGCTCCAGTGCATGCTTGTTGCATGTGGGGGTCACTCCATCCTTTAAGCCCCAGAAGCGGCTAAACAGTTGAAGCCATACAAGTCCCTGCATGCACAAAGCCCATGTTTGAGTGAGCTTTGTGAAGTCTTTAACTTTGGACAAAATTTGCATTGAATTGCAGCACAGCGAACCCTGAAGCAGAGCTCCTTTACATGATCTGTCACCTAATCCCATGCAAAAGTGCTTAAAGAGCCATTACATTCCATCCAAAGATGAAGGCAAGATCAACAATGATCAAAACAATCAGCAACCTTCTTCTTCTTCTTCTATCCCTTCTGTCGCAGCCACGTGCATCCTGCTTTTTACGCAGCTCTTCATGATTGTGGCTTCCCCGAGCATGCCAGGTTACTTGGGGACCTGGCCTTTGCTTTGCGCATGTAAAGAAAACTCCTGGAAATCTGCCTTGGTTGCGCGACCGATCTCATTTCCAGGCATGGAGGCAAGCAGCTGCTCCACCCAAGGGATGCGCTGCACAAAACAAAGCCAAGGCTGTGTTGCCCCTAATGCCCCAAAGCGGCTGCCTCGCAAGCTGAAAACTGCCGTTGTTGCGGGGTTCATGGCTGCCTGTGTTTAAAATACAGCAGATGTTCAGGTGCTTACAAGGTGCTCATAATTATGCATAGAAGTGAAAGCCATGACAGATGTCTTATGATCATCACACATGTGCGGGTAGGTTAATATTGAAAAAGCAATGAAGCGAGCAAGTGCTTGCACATCTTATGAATGTACAGAGGCCTACCTACTTTAACTGGAAGCCTGTACACGGGGTTGAAGAATGGGTTAATGGAGGGGGAGAATGTGGGGGCTGCCGGGCCAGAAGCTGGCAGTGCTGCCGCGTTCCCTTACCAGCACCAGACAGCTGCAATTACAGACACAGGTGTGCACATAAAGTGAACAAGAGTTGAGATAGCTTAGTGTGTCAAACAATTATGGACCAAGGACAATTGTTCTTCTCTCAGAGGTTCTTTCTCACTCTCTCTCCCTCTCCCCCTTTGTGCCCTCACCTGCACCCTAGTGCCTCAGCCCACAGCCACGCAAAGCCGGGTCCTCCCAAGGCCCCATGCCAGCACCTGGGCCTACATCGTGCCACTGCCGCTGAGCACAGCCTCCAGTGGCAGCAGCAGGCTGTGCCCACAGGGCGGGAGTGTTCCCCTTCATGCTGGACGGCTGTCTAGGCTGAGGACTCTGTGGGTGCTGGCCTTGCCGGGGGCGTGTGCGGCAAGGAGGTAGAGGGAAGTGCTGAAGGGCGGTGCCATCAGGTGGGACAGTAGCACACCTGTGTTTCCTGGACAAAAATGCCAATGTTTTTTTGGCAAAAGTGCAGAAGTGCGTGCCTGTGTGTACCTTGCATGCACACGTGGGCATGCGTGTGCTTCAGTGCGTATTGCGCAAGTTTGTGTGTGCTAGTATATTTGTGCGTGTGTGCTCCTGTGCAGGTGTGTTCAAGTGGGTGATGGTGTACGCATGTGTCCACGCACATGCAGTCCATGATGCACAGCTGTGCCACACAGGCGCATTTGTGCATATGCATGTGAGCGTGCGTGCATGCTCATGTGCACATGTGTCCAGGTGGGTGTGTCCACACACGTGCGCTCCACACTAGAAGCACATCATCATTTGCACACCCTTAGCAGCCACGCAGCGCCACACCCCAGTGGGTGCAGCAGCACACCACGGCCATGCAGTGCCACACCACAGCATCCTGGCCAAGGGCGCCACACCACAGTATGCGCAGCAGCACACCACAGCCGCACAGCGCTGTGCCACCGCACCTGCCAGGGACACCATGGCGCAGCGCATGGCGTGGAACAGCAGGTCCTTGCCCACATCAAGCTGCAGCTGCACGTGCCCAATGCTGAGGGCTGGTATGCTGCCCTGCTGCCACTCTCCCAGGTCCAAAGCACACGTGAGCAGTTCCTTGGCGTCCTGCTGCGGCAGCAGGTAATGCGTGCTGGTGCTCACTTCAGTGGCGGCCTTCACGGTGTCTTGCCGCTGCGCCTGCCCGGGCAGCGCAGCCGCCCAGCGCTGCAGCTCAGCCAGCGCGGGTGCCCAGGCGCACGGCAGCAGGAGGGCAAAGCAGCAGCACTGCAGCTGCTGCCCGCCCCAGAGCTCCAGAGACAGCAGGCAGCCGACAGGGGAGGCGGCCAAGTGGGCCGACACGAGGAGGACGGTGGGCAACAGGGAGGGGATGCTCTGGGCTAAGGTAGGCACTGTTTTATATGCACTTAAACATTACGCGCTGTATTTATAAGTACGCCACAGGTGTGGGTTTGCATGTGTGTGTGCGCGCGCTGACTGCAACACGCCACCCTGCATGCTGGGCTAGGTGATGGGGACGGTTTTTTTGCATATATGGTCATGAAGGAACGATGGACGTTTGTACCTCATCTTTTTGCATATGCAATGGGTGAGTGTGCACGTGCGTGAGTGAACATGTCTGCGAGCAAGAGCACGCAGCAGCACACTGGCCTGCAGGCCATGGATTGCTTGCATTTGTGTGTGTGCGCTCATGCGTGTTTTTCTGAGCAGGGGTCTTGTGGTGTGTGTGTGTGTGTCCTGCGTATTTTGTGTGTGAGGGGCCTGCAGCGCTGATGCAGCCTTCCAGCAGAGTAGATTCAGAGGAGTGGGGTCAAAAAAAGCTGCAGACAGCTGCACCTCTTTTGGCATATGGTCAAGAAAAGCTGCAGAGGCAGCCCTGCAGCCACCCACCTGCAGCCTGTGGACGACTGGGCTTCTGCAGCTGCCCACCAGCAGCTTGGGTGAACCACCGTGTGTTGGTGGGTGATGCACACACACGCACACACAAAGTCCACACCTGCAGCTCGTGCACGACCCCGGGGGACGACCCTGGGGGGAAGCGGTCCCGCTCGCGGCCGTGCGCCTCTGGTAGCCATGCACGTGCACAGGCAGGAAGCAGTCGCCCATGCTAGCCAGCAGCCGCAGCACCCCAGGCAGGTCCTCCTCTGGGCTGTCCGCCTGACAGCCCCACCCCAGCACCTGCTGCACCTGCCCGCCTTGGCAACCCTGCTTGCCGGCCTCTCCCTCTCCCTCGAAGCCCTGCCTCTCCTCTGGCAGAACCTCTCCATCTGTGCCCTTGCAACCTTGCAGCTCGGCCCCCCCCCTCCTGCGCGCCTGGAGCAAAAGAGGTTGGCCCTGAAGCTCAGCAGTAGCTTGGCGGGTGCGTCAGTAATGAGCTGCCGGCTGCAAGCTACTGCTGCTGCTGCTCCTGCTGCTGCTGCTGCCGCTTGCAGCGGTGCCCTTGGTGGCTGCATCCCCTGCGCTGCCTGCGCCGCTGGTGGGAGGCGGGAGCAGCGCTGGGAACGGCAGCCACAGTGCAAAGGAGTGTGCAGGGACATGAGAGGGGGCTGCTGCGCCGGGGCACGGACCCTGCACGGCTGCTGTGGATGGGCAAATTGGGTAGGCCACCTGCGGGAGGGCATGCATGCATGCATACATGTGTGTAATTGCTTGTGTACATGCGTGCATGCATGCTCACTTGCATGTGTGCGCAGGGAGGTGTGTGCCAGGGGGGGGGGGTCAGCTTGTAAGAGGGCCAAAGGTGCACATGGTAATGCACGATCATGCACCTGAATGAACGAGCCCACATGCACACATGTGCGGCTGCTAAACCCACATGCACGTGCTCGCACACACACACACACACACACACACACACACACACACACACCTGTACAGCCGCAACAACACGCGCACAAGCCTCTCACACATCTCGTACATGGGCATGTCCTTCAAGGCATTGGCCAAGGCACCGGCTGCGCACAAAGAATGCCACCAGCTGAGCCCCTCACCCACATCTCCCAGCCTCCTCCTACATGCATTCCGCCCTCATTCGTGCGTTCCTTCCTGCCTCATGCTTGGCCAACACATCTACAAATAGGCCGCAATGTGCGCTACTCTAGTGTGGCACGTGCACCTCTTTGCATTAGGGGGGCACGTTTTGGACAGTCTCCCCCACACTGCAAGCATGCATGCATGTGCCCTGGAGCCCTCTAATTAGCACAGGAGCGGCAGGTGGCATTCAAGTGTCATGTGTTAGAATCACAGGGTGTTGCACAGCATTATGCTTCCTCATGACACAAATCCTGCACAGACACTTGCGCCCTTTTTCTCGGTCCAGGCTCTAGGTTGCAGGCTGCAGACAAGGCCTGCTTTGATAGAGGAGCTGCGCCAACATGCAGAGAAAGAGAGCGGGGTGCAGGCGCCTGCAGGGCTGCCCTGGTCCAGCAGATATTTGTGCCTTTACCCGGTACATACCAGGCATATCCCCCAAAAGCAGCCAATGCCCTCGCTTCCTTTCCCTCCCTCACACACATACACACACACCTGCGCCCACACGCGAACCTTTACTGATCAGTGTGTCGTTACCCACCCGCCCCCCTTACTGCAACACTCCCACCTGCCCTCGTCGACACCTCCTTCCCCCGGCCCACCTTCTCTGGAACTCTACCACCTCACTCCACTGCCCCCCCGCCCTTTGCCAAACCTCCCCTCCCACACACCTTCACCAACATCCCCCCCACCCCCCACCTTCACTGGCATC
>LFCJ01001180.1_pt1 | contig 17859 bp, 27 predicted proteins | sample 643141 | NCBI WGS metagenome assembly LFCJ01 (sample SAMN03766243, study PRJNA286221) | soda lake metagenome | biome: soda lake; feature: Kulunda steppe; material: water; isolation source: sample B1-Br-g2 brine of Lake Bitter-1 | place: Russia: Kulunda steppe | collected 2010-07
ATCTGCTGCTGTGCGTGGCCGCTTGGTGCAGCCCATTTCAAAAAGGCTCTTCTGCCCTTTGGGCGCGTGTGGCTCCATTTTGGGGCGCTAGAAAGGCTTGAATAAATAACTGTAAACTTTGCGAGGCTTGGATAAAAGTAATTTCTTAAGGCGGAGGTTTATTGCGAACCCGCTCTGGGGGTTAATTAATACCTCGCAAAGAAACCGGCGCCGGTAAGGTACCCATTTATGTGTAGACGTGTAAGCCTGCGATTCAAGACGAAGAATTGCTTCATTATTATCTTTGATTCGAAAGTTTTAAATATTACATAAACAATCCAGTCGATTGGCCCTTGAGGAGGAGGAGATCACGATGTGTACATGAAATGAATGAGGAGATTTGAATAATACCTTGAGGTTTGAACACAAGTCAGTCCCATGATGTGGCAGAGGCGTTTACGATACTGCACTTACACTGCCGTGCATGACATGGTGCCAGTGGCACAGGCAGATAAGCTTATAGATCCCTGCAACCTGTCAGGCAGGCCGTTTAGGAGGTTTATATCACCCTGCAAGCACATGCACTCGTTTAAGACACTGTAGAGGTAAAGCACAACGCTGCCAAATTGCCAGTACTCAGGAAAAGAAGAAGAGGTGGCAAAAGTCTTCTCGAGAGCACGTCTGGTGCCGAATGAGTGTGAAGTTAGAAAGCAAGCTTGGTGGTTCTCAAAGAACTGAGACGGTCTTCAAGGCTCCACAATGTGTGGGCTGTAAATGGTTCCGCCACAACTGTGTGAAGGCTAACTTTGCCTGCGGCTACTAGTTAGTAACCGCACTAAGGGAGTGGGAACTACAGGCATAAGCCATAGCTACTTTAGCTGCAAGAGGTTTGAAGCAAGCAATGTGTTGCTCAGAAAGTAGGACCTTGAGTCAGGAAAAGAAAGATATCATAAGCAGGGGCAACATTTGGCAACATGTACTCAGACTTGGCGAAGAGGGCTGCCACTTGTTTGTTAGCCATGTTAACAATATCATTTGCTTTGAACATGTGAGAGGACCCCCTCCCCTTCCCCTAGGGTGCACAAATGCGAGACATGACCAGTGGCCTGCAGCGAAGACACTTTAACCCCTGCACACCTTGCAGCCATGTGCACATGGATGAAGATGCACTCTGCTGAAAACCAAGTCGGACTTCATGGCTCACCCTTTCCCATCCCATAGTATCGAATTCTGTGTTAGGACTTAAATAGGACTGTTCCATAGGAATGAGCAGGAGAAGGCTCAGCCCAACCGACCAAACCCCTCCCACAGCAGAGGCTTTAATTCAATCGCGCAGGGTATCAGCACAGCAATGTCCCACAAGGCATCAGTACAGTGTGCAGATCTTCTCATTGTTTCAGGCATCCTGGATATGATTCTCGCTAGCAGAGACCAGCATACCCAGCAGCCAACTAACCCTAAAGAAAACCCGTAATTGTGTTTTGGACAGATCGGTTGCAGAGCATGGTGTTATGTCTGTGCAACAATTTTGTAATTGGACAGGCAATCGGCCTTGTGCCTAGTGCAAACTACTTGACGCTGCTTTTATGTTTACTCGAGGAAGCCATGACAAGGCCAGTCTCTACATGCACTCCCTTTTGTATGTGGAGAGCAATGAGGGGGCGTTCCATGCATTTTAAATGCAGCATGTTTGGTATCAATCTAGATCCTCCTCCTCCAGGTCCTCCTGAAAGTCTGTCTCATCTTGCCTCACCTACAACAACGCAAAGAGGCATTGTGTGTCAAGGTGCATAAATCTGCAAGTGCAATTATTGATCCACTTGAGCAGCGTAAATTGTGACTGTGAAAGGCTATGAACAACAGGTGGGACCTAGCTGGGAATGGATGAAGAACTGGCGGTGGACTCTCACATGCAATTCAAGGTTGTCGGCTATATCCTTGATGTCCTGCCAAGTGGGTAGTACGTATGCTGGCCGCAGTTTCCTGAACAGCGCCTGCAAATGGCCTCAAAGGTTAATCTGTAGACCTTGGGTTGACCTTAAGATTAATGACTTGTTAAAAAAATGGCCCCAAAGTAGCAGCGACAGCGCTGTCTTTGCATGTCTGCCTCATCATTGGGTTTCATGTGGCTTAGTGATTGAAGCTTGCGCCAAGTTAAGAGACTTGCAATGCACTGGTGCTCTCTGTACGTGAGCATTGTGAATCAGCACAAGTGCGCTGCAGAAGCTGCTGGCCGATGTCAAATCTGCCCTTCAATGGAAGGTCCTCGAGGCCTTGAACTTGGGCATTCCAAGAAGCCAATGCCCCTTCTAAATTTTCCATCATCATTCGCCCTGCCATTTCAGCTTCTTGTTCCATCCATCAGCGTTCATGGTTGTTGGCAAATACAAAAAAAGACAACTCAGTGTCATGTGACAGACGACAGCTCTCTAAATTGAGGTATACACAAAAAGGTGGCAGCAATTCAAATGCTGATGGGTATTGCACCAGGATGTTGCACTTTAACGCCGTCCTGGACTCAAGGACCTGTGGGGTCTTGATCCTCGCTAAACAGTTTTACAAGTCACATTTCCAGACCAACTCGGCAAATAGCCAGTTTAACGATACTTTTCAGGCTCTAGATATCTTATGGTCCAGGGAGAGCCCGTAGCCACACCCACCGTGAACGCTGGTCTGTGCATAGTGCTGGCCGACATGCCCGTCTCTGAGAGCATTTTCACGAACAGGACGTCAATCTCGGCTTTTTCTCCAGCGCTCATGCTGTCTGCAAACTGCAAGGCATGCACTAGGCACGCACTACCTCAATCTGTGGGACACAATATGAGCTGACAACTTAATCTGGTTGAAAGAAGCAGTCAGTGCTGGGTCCAAAGGTGGGTGATGGCGCTGTTTGAGAGACGTGTGCGTTCTCTAGGGGATACTCTGCAAACCTTCAAGAGGTCATGTGTATGATTGTTTACAACAGTTGTAAGCAGTAATTTCTAAGCATGAAATGAGTGTCAAGTGGTCTCCGGTCCCCACAAATCACCTGGGACATCAACCTCTGGGAAGAATGGGTTGCAGGGGGCAGCGCCTGCTGCAGCTGTTCCAGCTGCTGTTGAGCAGGGAGCTGCATGGGCTGATCGAGCGCCTGCTGCACCTGGTCTAGCTGCTGCACCTGTAGCTGTGGCAGTTGAGGCACGTGATGCTGTGGTTGAAACAGCACTGCCAGTGGCAGAGGCGATGTCTGGTGATGCTGCTCCATAACTTCGCTGGTGTTGGGAGGTGACAAAGCCCGGGTCCTCGCACGGCCAAGAGCCAGTGCAACAAACTCCCTCACTTCCGGTGCCTCGCAGGTATGTGCATCCACAGAGGTGTAGAACGAGCACACAGAGGGGTTCATCAGGTGCTGCTTTAGCCTACATCAAAGACAACATCGGCTCGCAATTTGTAAATATACTGAGCTAGGTTGCCTGAAGGAGGATGCAGCAATGTCGCCACCAGAAATTTGAATTGCACACCCGCCAAGAATTTGAAACGCACACCTGCACGAAACATTATCCCATTTGATGCGCTGGCACACAAGTTACAAGGCAGAGCTCCTCTGTTTTGCTACGGCTGCACACCTGACAACGCCGCTTTGAGTGGCATCCGCCGTGCGGCAGAACCTACCTGTGTTGATTCAAACCGCTGAGCGTTTTCCTGCAGTGATTGCACGTGTAAGACTGAAGCGATTGACCTTGATCTTGCCATACATTCTTAGTCCACTGGGCCATCACCCAGTAATTCTTGCCCCTCGTCCCTCTCATCAGGCTGCTCGGCGTGTGCCCCCCACGCTACCCTGCCATATTTTCACATAAAACGCATAGAATTCAAAATCATTTTCGTGGAAGATATCTGAGAGGTTTGACTTCATAACTTCTTCACCATATGTACACTGTTGCCATGAGTTTACATGAGGAGTCTGTTACTAAATAAGACAATCATGTGACCTTTAAGTGCTTCCTGGTCATATGGTGAAGAGGTAATGATTACCTTGCAAACCAGTAAGCAGTCGGTGACGACAGCAAAGCTGTCCCAAGGATTTTTTCATTCATCTTCAAGCTGAACAGCCTTGCAAGCTGCAGGTGATCGCCTTACAGCTCTGCTATCATGGTCACGTGTGTTTGGCCAAGGAGTAGCGCTGCAATACTGGAGAAGCTAGCAGCCTGCTTAGCAGCTTGGTCTCTCAAGACTGTGTCATCTAGCCCAGTGGCAAGCACTTGAACGGTCAAAGGTTGATACCTGCAGACGAAGAGTTTAAGCACATTTTTGCAATGTGCTTAAACCGGAAGGACTTGATCCTGTTGGATGCTTGTGCCAGTCCTCTTAGATTGTAGTGCAACACAGAGCAACTCTTCTCCAAATCCAGAAGGAGAAAATATCCAGGCACACAACCAGCGCTATGCAAACCTTAAGGGTGACGCAGGCTCCTTTGTTAACTGCATCCTTTTGTTGCTGCTACCTGCCAAGGAGGTGGGCGTCTGAATAGGTTGCTGACAAGGCTGTGCATCGAGAGCTGAATCTGCACAGCGATTTAGGCTCAGAAAGGGTGCCCAAGCTGAGGCACGGAGAAGAGCACAGGACCTTTTCGCCTGCTGAGGCGTCTTGAGTCCGGTGCCCATGCATGCTGGGGCATACAGGCCAAGCAATCAAAGTGGTGCTCACGCACAGTGGGGCATGAGGGCCAAGTAAGCAAACTGGTGCCCAAGCACACGGGTGTGCGCAGGCCATGCCAGCAAGTGTGTTGCAATCCTTCACCAAGCCAATCACAGGTGGTGTGCATCCTCGAGCTGCAGCAAAGACTAGTGGCCATCCCCCAGAGCAACCTCAGGTGGGTGAGAAGTGAGTGGGGCCCTTATTTCACGACAAGATGACCTGCCTAAGAGCCTTCACCTTCTGGTCAGCCTTGCCGCTGTGCATGCAGATATCAAGCTCCCATCTTGAACTCCACACATCCATGTGGACAAGGTGCGCAAGCAGGCCAGGCCAGACAACGCCTCATGCAGACTCGTGGGCGCGAGTGTGCCAGAGACCGTCAAAGAAGTGATGCCAGGAAAGATTTGTACCTGCAAGGTCAGCCAAGTCTACGCAAGTCAAATGCCGCTCCCTGTTTCACCTCCATCCTGCCATGCTGCCACGTATCCTTGGTTACTTGTGCTCCACCCAAACTTCATGTCTGATGCGGTGCATGTGAAACAAGGGATGGGTTGACAGCACAGAGTGTCAAGCTCATGATAGCTGCCTAGTAGCGCACCGTCTGGTACAGTGCTCTGCAAAGGGGCACACAGGCCGAGCTCACCATAGCTGCTCGGCAGCACACACCGTCGTGTACGGTGCTGTGCAAAAGGGCACACAAGCTGAGTTCACCATAGCTGCTCAGTAGCACACCGTCCGGTCAAGTGCAATGTAAAGGGGCACACAGAGCCTTGCCAGTCATGGTGCCATTTGATCTTGGGTCAAAGAGGCAAGAGGCACAGAGACAAAGGGAGCGAGTACCCTCCAGGTGACACACAGGCGGTGTGCTACAGGGAAGGAGAAGGAAGGTGCACTTGTTAAATCTAGGTCACCTAGAATATCTAGGGCCCTTGCGGGAGCCAGTGACCATGGTAAGGAGGGGCAGGCTATGGTCCGATCCCGCACCAGTCGAGCCATGTCGCCCTCCTCTAAGGTTACAGGGTCCAGGAGCATTTCCTTGAAGCACGCCCCCATGGCGGAGCGCTTGAGAGGGGCAAGCGCGTCAAGCAGCATATCTGATGCACCCCTCCTTGTGTCCACCATAGACATCTGCAAATATGCGCGTACATGTGAGTATCTTTGTGTACAACTAAAGCATGCTATTCCTCACTTGTACTCCCCCAAAGTCACCCTGATATCTACAAAGATACCTCCCTGTGCAGTGTACAGTATTTGTGCAGCACATGCGCACTGTCTTTGCTACCCTACGTTTCAGCAGTGCTACTATCATTGATGCCAATGCATGCATGACACATGCCATCTTTGCAAATTCCATTCTAGTGACCGTTATTCAGTGTCAAGAGCATGCAAACCCCACTTATCAAGAAATCTTAAGCTTGAAAGTAGCCTCAGGCGAGTGTATGCCCCTAGCACAGAGCAATTGGCAAGGCCCAAAAGTTGAAACAATCACTTGGGCTTTAAACTTGAATTGGAGCTCGATGATTTTGTTAAGAAAATGGGCACTAGAATACACAAATCATCAATGCTGCTTTCTATGTTAGGCAACTCCTGAGGCATCTCTTCTTTGCGGCAACAAATTCTTAACCCACCCCTCTCGTACCTCGGCAACACATGTGCTCCAATCTATGGGAAGTGCTGCAAGGGCTTCCCTCTGACAGGCAAGCTTCTGCTTGTGCTCAAGTCCCAGGCTCTCTAATTCAGCATCTACGTGCATTCAAATGTGAAAAGCAAGCTATATTATGAAGTTATTCAAGTTTAAATGTCTCTCCAGGATCCCGCTTCATGATAACTCAACAAAGAGTCATATCTGTAGCCGCACATGGCATGGTCAGCAGCCAATTGCATCTTGTGGAAAAGAGATCAACACAATGAAGCACTGTCCAATGATACTTTTACTCAAGGTTCCCAGGCTTACCACAAATGGTGAAGAGTTTTGCATTTCCTTCATGGATTTACACGCGCAGTTCCAGGCAAGAATGGAAAGAAACAAGTTCAATGTCAGAGGCAACATGAAGCCTTCACTGAGGGCTCCAGACTCTGCACTTGAAATAAAACCAGGCTTTCCTTGATCACCAGACCACCTCCAGCTACCCAATCAACCATCAGGCTCAGGTTTGGGACAGGGATTAGCATGTTTATTCACTGGGATCATTTTCCGGCCAACTTACTTAAAGGCCCTATTTATATGTTCCTTACAACACTTATGAATGTTGACCGCACACTGCCATAATAAGCACAATAGGCTATGCAAGTTCTCGATGTCATTTCTGGCCTTCAGCTCTGTCAGAGGGAGGCAGGTATGGCATGACATGTGCTGCTATGATGCATTTACTCCTGTGCAGTGCTCGAATCTGCAGCAGGCATGACTTGCTCTGCGTAATATTGCTGCTTCATAAATTCAACCAATGATCATGATGCCTGCCATAGGGGAAGCACCATGCCATGTAGGCATCCATGATAGGAAGGATTGATGTGTCGCATGGTCAGAGGCCATGATTTTGAAGTTCCTTTGCCTAGCTGCATGATACAGATGGCTGTCTCACCTGATGCAGGGCCTAGCATGCCCTCCAGTGTTGTGCGTATTTTATCAGCCTCTTGCAGTCCAAATCCAGAGTCGATGAGGGTGTACAGAGAGCCCACCTCAAGTGCCTGCACAGGGGCAAAGTGAGGCTTTGCAAACCAGGCGCTCTAGCCACCCAAGTGATTGCACCCAAGTCAAGCCCCTCAAGGCAGCTGGTGTGGCACCTGCCAAGATCAAATGTCTCTGCTTCACCCATCCAAGATAAGGGGTGCTTGCTGATCTTTTACCATGCACACTTTTCAGCAAGCCTTTGTGGTCCAGGAGGGCCAGGGGATGATGCATGTAGCAGAGGCTGGTACAGTGACACACACAACAGGACGGCTGTGGAAACATCCTGCAAAATTTTTTAGGCTTCTAGTGCGTACTTCATTGCTTTTACGTGCAGCCATTGCATTTGATCACCTTGTGAAAGATTGACCAGGCTAACATGTCTGCCGAGCTGTCCAAGCAAACTGCGCAGACTCCACTCTGCACATGCATTGTTTCCTTATGCATCCAAGTGAAAGACTCTGCAATTCAGAAAACAGTCAGCCAAGCCTGTTTCAGAAAGGTTTTGAGTCTCTTGATCTCACCACAAGCTTTGGCAGGCTCATAGAAATGGCGATTAGCTGGGGCAGAGAGGCTGGAGTAAGTGTGCTCAATCTGAGGCGTTGCAGTGTATTGGATGATATGGTTTCATCGCCCAGCCGATCCAGGTGCAGATCTTCCAGGTGGCAGCAGCCCTGCAGATGCAACACACCCATGCATGCTTACATGTGGCTCAACTATATATCTACAAGTCAACAACAGTCAACAACAGTTGTCAATAATGATCAACTGCCGCCAAAAATAATTAGCAAGCAGTGCTCAAGTGCTTGGACTCCATTGTGGCATGCCCAGGCAGATGTGTTTGGCGTGCCCTGTGTTGCCTTAACGAGCCAATTCCACTGACCTTCTACAGCCACGACACAATGGCTGACCAGGATCATCCATTTTCGCCTCCAGGGATGCAAACGCGCACAAACGATAAACTCAGGACATGCTCAGCACCACGAGTATCAGCTGTATCACCTTCAGGGCGCACCCCTCCGCAATCCGTCATACCTCCAGCACCGCCCGCAAGCCCCGGCCGCCAGCAGCTGCATCTGCCGCCAATGCCAGTGAACGCAGTTGCTTGAGGCTTGACAAAGGCGTGAGGTCCCCCCCCTCAATGTTGCAGCGTAGGCGCAAGGTGTGCAGTGATGTCATCTGTGGGCAAACATGCACCGCATGGAGCTTTGTGAGAAGGAGGGGTGCCTTCAGGTGGACATGCACTGCTGTAGGTGCGCTCAAAGTGATCCTGTGCATGGTGCACAGACTGGCCAACGGGGATGGGATACTAGGTTGGGTCAGGTAGCTCAGAAGGCACGTAGGAAATTAGGCAACAGGCAGTGCAAGTGTGTCTCGCGTAAGTCATTCTATGAGCAAGATAGTCTGGGAGCTGCGTCAAACAGAAGCAAGGATAAGATTAGAATACCCCCTTGGAGGTTTCAAGGGCTCGCTTGCTAGGGCTCCTCTCAATTGCCACAAGCAGCCCAAAGAATGATCTGCGCAGCAGCACAAGTGCCACTTGAGCCGCACTTGTTTGAGGGATGAGAGCCTGAGCGGGGGCTCGCTGCTTCCGTGGATGAGCTCTAGGACATTGAATCCAGAGTGCTTGGATCTGCTTTGGCCATATCTGACGTTGTGCTTTCCTAGAGGAATCTTTGGATGAGATCCGCTAAGGCTTGGAGGGGCAGCCAACTCTTGAAGCAAAAGGTTTGCCGCGCCTGTGTTCATGGGTAATACGTGTACAGGCAGGTTTGTTGGATGGTCTACCAAATGCTCGTGGCAGCTGCGATGAATCTTATGGAGCACTTTCCACGGAAAGCTTTGAGGCCAGGACATTTCTTCAATGTCGTGGTCAAGAAGTTGAGGATTTCCATGCTTTAGAATGCGTTCTCACCCATCAAGATGGAAGCCATCAGCAGTGGAATATTAACATACTGCAATTGAGAGAGACGTGCCAGTGAGCTCAAACTTTCGTGTGCACGCGCTGCCAGGTGCATATTGAGTTGCCCTACAAACGCATGGCCCAAACATGTGCACACTCGTATACTTTCCACACCTGAGTTCGCCAAACAAAGGGATTTGAGCAGTGGAAAGCGGGCCCTTATGATTCCAGCTACCACCAAGGCTTCATCAGCAGTCAGTTTTATTCCCTGAAGGACAGGCAGAAAACTAAGCACAGTAGATCTCCTTGGACGGTGAATGGGGAACTAATGTCCTTGCCCATTGACTTCAATGTTCAAGGAGCAGCTAAGCTGCAATGCCTTACACAACCACCTTGTGCTTGAGGCAAAAAAGGAGCATTACAATTGAAAACTCAATTATTCTATTTAAATCGCTTGTTTGTGTACTCCTTGTTCCATCCCTCAGAGCGTGTAAGCAACAGGAGCAGAAGTGCTCACATCAACAAGCCAGGCTGCAGCTGCACCAGCTGCAGGAGCAGCACTTCCAAGGTCTTGCAAGGACCATGAGTTGCATGCACGATCCGAACAGAGTTGCATGCACCACCCAAACAGAGTTGCATGCACCACCTGAACAGAGTTGCATGCACCACCTGAACAGAGTTGCATGCATAATCTGAACCACAATGCCACTTCCAGCCCAAGCTCAACTGTATATTTGTACACACATACATATTTGAACGCCAACTGTGTTATCTAAGATACCCAACTTGTCTAAATCCTCACAAACCTTGGCTCATGGACTTATGAAAACACGATTTCAGCTCCGCAAATACTTCCATTAAATGCTGGTACAAAGCAACAGGTATCAGCTTATGCCGCCGTAAGCCCCCTCTGTACTGAATGCATCCCTAGTAAATGCACAATTTATATGATGTGTGCAAGCATGCCGGTACTGAGTTGTTCCCGCACCCACAAACCTTGAGGGTGAGCTTGGTGATACTCCTGAGCTTGGAGCCAGAGCCCCCAGGTATGCCACATTCGCAGGTCTCGGACAGTAAGTCCTGCAAATGAGCTCCAGCGTGCAACTGCTGCCCCGCATGCATGCTTGACCATGAGCAGCTGAGGCACAGTGTCCTGCGGGGGGCAGGCAAGTGTGCTGCTGACTCACCCAGCATACATCCATTGCCCTGTGTGCATGCTTGACCTTTACAAGTTCATCTGACACCATCTCGCAGGGACACCATTTTATGTGAGGGCCACATGGCCGCTTTGCCTGTAGATGGGCACATGCTTGCCAGACCTTTGACAGAGGTGACATTCATTGCTTTCACAAGTAACAGATAGGTAAAAAATCCGCTGGCCTACTTGTGTACAAATCTGGAAGAAAAGCTGGGAAATTAATTTAGTGGGATCTGGTCCAATTTCAGATTAAAAACATCAACCAATTCATAAGCTGCTCCAATAATTGATTTGCTTTGTGCAGCAGGAAGACAAAATGCAATCGCCCGAACAAACTGGACCTGAGCTGACCATTTCATTTAATTTCACCCCAGATAGAAATGGTTTCATTAAGATTATTGGTGATGAGTCTCCTGGGCCAAGCCTGCGGCGGCTGATAATGGTGCTACAACCTAATAATATTGATCACATGCAACTAAGCTGAAAGGAAAATGCACTCCGACCCATGACTGCTGGTTTGAAGAAATGTGGCATTTACCTTATGACTACTAGGTACAAAGCAAAGTACACCCACCTGATGACTGCTGGCTTTGGGTGATCCTGAAGCTGCTGCTTGGCATCAGATAAATCGTCCAAGCTGAGCTTCAGTGTGTGGATGCAGGACGCCACTGCCTCAGACCTCAAGCTCTGCAAAATTAAATGGGCATACTTTGTAGGAAGCTTTAGAAGCCATCTTTGTAGTATTTTTATTGGCAGCATGAACATTATTTTGCCATGTTTTCACGTAACATTTATGTGTTTTACTTTCTTCTTGCTTCATTTTCACACATACTCATCAATGTGCCTTTTAATATTTGTATGGGTGAAAGGGAAAGGCCAGAACTCATTATCATATTGGTCAAAGCCTTAAGCAAAGTGTTGACATAAAGGGCAGTCAGGCAAGCATGTGGTCCGGCAGCTGCCTATTCCTAGCTTGTCGTTAAAAACTTCAAATGGTTTCAAATAGATCTAAACACAAATCAATATAACCTTCCACTTGTGCCGTATAAGTGCCACAAATAACTCAAACAAAAAGTGTTCGGGTTTTGGTGAAACAGCAAGGTACGCATAGTGATCAGAGAGTGAAGTTGCTCTTACTCGTACTTCTTTTCCACGCACAAGCAAGACACAACAGCTGCCATCTCAACTAAAGGTGCAATTGACACACCTTGCAGGTGCTAAAAAAAGCCTTGCGGCTTCTGTGGCCGTCAAGGAACGAGTAAATCTTTGCTAGGATATCTTGAGCTGCATTTGAGCAGAGGAAAACCTTTGGCTAACGGTGCCTAGGACAAAGTGTCTATGTGATTGCAAGGAGATTTGAAGCTTAAGAGCAACAAAACATTCCACTCATCCAAAAATCAGCAAACTATGTATGTTTGTGTGGAAGTGTTGAGCAAGCAGTCAACCGTGAAACTCTGTCAAGGGGCCAATCATTGTCACGTGACACGTACACAAACGTGTTAAAAGCTCAGCAACTTGGATGTATACTGGTGTGGACAGGTATGAATTTTTTTGCACCTGCCTACACCTCCCCTGTGTCACTTACGTAGCCTGCTCAAGGTCGGTGTGGTAGCATGTTCCGTGCTGCTTATCAGGCTCGTCACCCATCCTTCACCCATGGTGCGCAGCTAGCGGGCTGCAGATCTAGGTACAATTAGATGGGATCCTCGTTCTGCAGGAATGAAGTTTGATTCGGATCAAGGTTGAATTGTGGGATGAGTGTGCAGTTTAAGTTTCGCTCGGTCAAAGGCACCCCTGCACAGGCAGATCCTGTGACTTTCAAAATTTTGCGAGCATGTTTCTATTCAAGAACATACAATAATCATCCTCAAGCATCTTAAGAACCTGTATCCAGCACGGTGCCACTTTACCAGCTAGCGCTAGCGCTGTGAATAGAGCATGTGCATGCAGTATGATTAACGAGTATGATACCTTTCGGCCCACTCACCTCTCCGTTATTCTGTTCTATTATTAATTCACAAGAAATACAGAAATCTCGGTGCGGCGGCTGGAAATCAAGAGGGATATTCGACCAGCTGTCGATTTGAAAATAAGCATCCAGGGTTTGAATTTCACGAAGGTTTTGGAATAAATTGATGGTAATAAGAGCCAAATCTTCGAGAGTTCAGCACCTGTACGCCCCAGCGCTGCGCCTGCCTGCTTCTTGTTGCAAGCATATGATTTGCACATTGCAGGATGAGCTTTGTGTCAATGCTATACCTATAGGATTCCTGCTCATTGTCAGAACCCTTGGCAATTCTGGTGGGCATGCCATCAATGCGATTTGGATGGGCGGCCATGGCCATGGCAGCAACTTCATTTGATCTGCATATGCCATGATTAATTTTGCACAAAGGCGTAGAAAAGGAAATCTTTGTGTTGATAGCAGTGATTCAGCATGACATTCCAAGGAGCTTGTAACACTTGCCATACCAACTTGGCAGCTGAGCAGGGGTCGTACAGATTTTACCAGTTGGAGTGATTTAAAGAAAGCTGAATGCTTGTCCAGCAGATAGAACTGTCTAGTCCTTACAAATTGTTGCCTTGTCAGGTGAAATCAATGTTACATAGAAACAAGCGTCATGGCATGCCATACAACAGTTTGACTACGATTCATCACTGACTATGAATCGTCGTGACAGCCTAGTGTTCGCAATTGAGCCTCAACTTTGTGAGGTAAAGCAGCTGAGGTAAAGCAGAGGCAAAGCAGCTGAGCTCTTGCCTAACAAAAAGGCTTTCATCCATGCCATGAAGTGCCCGAATGTCAAAGCATAATGTTGATTGGATTGATATTTGCCTTTACGCCTCAACTTTGTGAGGTAAATGATACAATTCAAGATGATTACGAGCAACATGCTCTTTTTCTTTGTACACACCCCCACAGGTTCGCCGCTGATCCAGGTGGAAGACATTGTCAGGTGGGGAGTTTGGTTGGGGCGGCACATCTGTTAAAGAGAAACGCAGGTGTCCTAAGATGAGCTCAACGAGAACAGAAATCTCGTGTAGAACAAAAGGGTAAAAGCTCATTTGATTTTGATCTTCAGTACGAATACAAACTGTGAAAGCATGGCCTATCCATTCTTTAGCCTTTAGGGATTTCAAGCTAGAGGTGTCAGAAAAGTTACCACAGGTGGCCTCTCCGCAGGAAATTATGCGCACCTGTTCTCTTAAACAGAATCTCTTGATGTTTCTACTTTTTAAATCCAAAACAGCAATAAACTCATGCTCCGCTGCTGCATTGTGGACTAAAAAGGACTCTAGAGGGGGAGCTGCAGCTAATTCAAGTTGCACGTGGAGAAGGGAAGTGCCCAATAGAAACTGCAGGATCCTCAGTGTTAAAACTATTTGTTATCGATCAGGCTAAGCAGAGGATAGGCAAAGAGAAAAAGAAAGAGAGAAACTAAGGCATAGCACTTTGGGCTTCCCCTCATCGAATGCATTGAAGAAGTGATATTAATCAAGTGCCCACTTGAGATATTTTGAGCTTTGCCCAAGCCAACATAGACATATCTTGCAGCGGTGGCCACAGCTTAATCCTTGAGATTGTCTTCCTTCAAAGCCTTTTTTGTTTTTGGCTCGGTGCCATTCATTCTCTTTGGTGCCATCCTAGAATGCACAGACAGTGACTTTCTTCGCCTGTTTTGTGCCTTCCTGTAACTAGCTTCAAGTTGCAGGCCTGATAGACTTCAGCTGAGCTGCCCTTGTTCAGCAAGTATGGCTAAGTAATCTTTGACTTTTTTCTTGAAAGGGGAGTCTTTAAGCTTGCATTACCATTGTACGCACCCCACACCCTTCTTCCTCTCTCTCTCTCTCTCTCTCTCTCTCTCTCTCTCTCTCTCTCCTCACGCAAGAGTTCTGATGCCCCCCAAAAAAGATTGTTTGAGTTCACAATTGCAGAGGCAGCAAAAAACAAATCACCAGATTTGCTTTTACTCTGCTGCCTGTTCAACACAGAGTGCACAGTTGCATTTGAATCCATACGAGAAATACAGTTGCTGCTGTCGTGCCGGCAGCGACGCAGTTTGATCAATGTAAGATATACAAAGCTGTTCTCCTGCATTTATGTCGCGGGCCGCAACAAATGCCTGCAATATGATGAAGAAATCGAGTACTTCTTGTTTTAAATTTGAGAGAATGACTCGGAAGGAAAACCTAAGCCCCATACCTTGCCCCTTTCCATAAAAGTGGAGATCAGCATGGATGCTGCAAAGTGCAATCTAACAGAGAAATGTGTGCAGTGCTTGCACCAGACAAAAGAATGCCACACCCACCACAGTGCTACTGTTGCGAGGGAATGTGACGTTCACGTTAGGCTCGCAACTGTGGTTGAACCTGAAAAGTAAAAAGATTACAGGAAGCGCTTAGTTTAAGAGACTTAGGTTGAGCACACTCAAGGGCTGAGGTCAAGGTTGGCCTTCACAGAGTCCACATGCTCAACTTATTTCAATGCGGTGAACAAGCACGCACAAGGAGCCTGCAACATAGACACCACTACCAGCACTGCTGGGGAGCATCTGCTGCTGTGGTGCCATTTTGCCCATTAGCTGTGAAAGTGCTGCGGCTCCATCCAATTCCTCCTCCTCATTCATATCCTCCTCCTCCATTTCTTTGTTTTGATTGTCGTGGATGCCTGCAATTGACGCAGACTTCATGCACTTATTTATGCACAGATTGTGTAAGAAATCAGCATCGACATTGCAAGCTTATCACTTGTTGAATGTGAAATTGTTAGCAGTGTCTTTTGAATGGAATGCACAGGCAGGATGAGTAAAATCGTCCTCCACCATCTATCAAACTGGCAGGGCTGTCACATTTGCCTTCCACTGTGCAGCAGCCTGGTTTGAGCCCTAACACTGAATTCATTCCTCATTCATTAATGCACACACCTGCTGCGCACAGCGTCAAGTTTTGGCTAGGGCGACCCTGCCCAACATGCATACCCACCAAGGGCGCAATATGCATTCTTCCAGCCAGGGCCCAGCATACATGACTGCCAGGGCCCAACATGCATACCTGCCAGGGTTGGTGCGGAGCCCAAGACAGCAGCAGCAGCAAGCTCAGTCAAGCTGGGGCCGCCAGCTGAGCCAATGGCAGGCAAGGCAACGGTGTCTATCCTGGGGTTGCAGTCGCAGTCGTGGGGCACTTTCAGTGCTGCCTGTCAAGCAGGACCCAGTGGTGGTTTTGGCCTGGCACAAGCCTTGCAAACAGGCTTCAATGGTCGCTACCGCTGCAACTACTCTGCTGTGTGAACTTAAAAAGGTCCATTGTGCTTAGCACCTGTAACCCTTTCAATCCCATCCCAGCGACCTCCACTCCAATGCTCCAAGCACTCAGCGCTGCTGGGTTGCATTGCGTGCTTGCTCAAGCGCACAATCTTGCCAGGTAATGCAACGGTGGATGTCTGCAGCAGGTGCACACTCTCCTTGCTCTCAGAAAGTCCAAAAAAAGGGTGTTTTGCAGCAGGCATTCCTAGTGAGGAGCCAAGCATGCAGGGGATTGTGGCAGCAGCCCAGTGAGACACACCTGAACACGTTGATGTGTACGCGCGCCAGTGCGGCCACAAACCATGCCGGGCTCAGCTGCGCCAAGACCTGTTCGCACAGCGCTTCCCTTGTTCTGGCCCCTGCTGCAGCCGCTTGCTCCTCGCTTTCCTGAGCCCCCCCAGTCACCGTCGCCGCTGCCCCAGGCATGCGCTGGCATGATGGAGCGGGGGGCGGGCCTGGCAGGTGTGCTGCAGAGTCGTCGTTGCTTAAGGCACCTGCGAGGCTACCGTGGACGGCCTGAGCAAGGGCAGGCCGCAGAGCTCTGTAGGCTTCCAGCCAAGGCTGCAACCAGCAGCGCGGTGCAAGGAAAGGAATGGGCTGTGTAGGCCTCTAGCCAAGGCTGCGGCCGGGGTGGTGCTAGGGAAAACGGGGTAGGACAGCCTCCAGCCAAGGATGCAGCCAGGGTGGGGCAAAGAAAATAGGGGCGAAAATGCCTCCAGCCAAGGCTGCTGCCAGGGTGGCGCAAGAAAAGGCGGCAGAGCAGGTTGGGTGTGCTGCAATGGTAGAGGTCTATCCGCAGCCACATGCAATGGAGCAATGCACGGGTGGGCTGTTTACAGGAAGAGAGCGCACACTGCCTGCGGGGATTCGAGCAGAATAAGTGTTTTGGCTGCCTATGAACTTTTTTCCTTTATTTTCATTTCAAGTACTTGTGCTATGCCTGCACATCCAGCTACCAGCTAGCAAATGCAGCGGGGGCGCTGCCATGGGAGTTGGGATGCATACCTCTGGGCCAGGGGGCTCAGCAATGGTTGAGCAGGAAGGGGGAGGGAGGATTTAAAAGGACAGGGTGCTTTACAATGGCCCAGAAGGGCAGGAATCAAGGCTGGGATACCTCAGGGCCGGGGGGCTCAATGTTGGCAAAGCACAAGAAGCTCATATCCTTCAAAGCGTTGCCTTGCACTGGCATACCTCTGGGCCGGGGGGCTCAATGTTGGCAAAGCACAAGAAGCTCATATCCTTCAAAGCGTTGCCTTGCACTGGCGGACGCTCTTGCGATTGGGTTTGCTGCTGCTGCTTCTGCTGCTGCTGCCCATCTTGTACCGAGCTCAGAGCAGATGAGCCTGACGCTTGAGACAAAGCCTGAAAGCACAGCAGGAATGGCTGGGCCTGGCCTGTTCTTTACTGCATTATTCAATGTTGGTTTGCTCAAATTGAATCATGAGGCTGTCATTATCAACAGATTTGTGTTGCATCACACAATCTTAGACACAGACCTTAACCTTGCATGAACACAGGGGCATGTTCAATCACACACTACTTCTAGGTTTCCTGAGTGCAGGCAAACAACCATGACTCAGAGGAATTGACTGAACAAACATGGACTGGTGTTGCCTTCACAGAACAGCGTGCAAGAGAGGGGGTAAGCAACACGAGTATGCAATGCAACAATGGAGTTATTGGTAGGTAATTTCATGATCCCTCAATGGAGGTGGACACATGTCTAGGTGCTCAGTTGTCAAGGGCTCAGGGTGACTGACCTGAGTGACGTGCATAAGTCCAAGGCGAGCCACCAGCAAAGGAAACCGCTCCGCCCTCTCCTATGTGCTCACCAGAGGCACCAAAGACAGGCAGTTGCTCACCAGAGGCACCGAAGACAGACAGTTGCTCACCAATGGCGCCAAAGACAGGCAGTTACTCACCAGAGGCACCAAAGACAGGCAGTTGCTCACCAATGGCACCAAAGACAGGCAGTTGCTCACCAATGGCACCAAAGACAGGCAATTGCTCACCAATGGCACCAAAGACAGGCAGTTACTCACCAGAGGCACCAAAGACAGGCAGTTGCTCACCAATGGCACCAAAGACAGGCAATTGCTCACCAATGGCACCAAAGACAGGCAATTGCTCA
>LFCJ01001182.1_pt1 | contig 17838 bp, 18 predicted proteins | sample 643141 | NCBI WGS metagenome assembly LFCJ01 (sample SAMN03766243, study PRJNA286221) | soda lake metagenome | biome: soda lake; feature: Kulunda steppe; material: water; isolation source: sample B1-Br-g2 brine of Lake Bitter-1 | place: Russia: Kulunda steppe | collected 2010-07
CCATATTGTGTCTTTGCCGAATTGGTGTCTGAGACTGTGTGTTTGAGATCAGACAGTTGTTGGTTGGAGATACTTTACTGAGCCCGGAGTATTGGAGGGCCAGTTATTGAGAATTCCTATTTTCTGGATTTGATTGTGGAACACTCGATAACCTTAAAAAAGAACCAAGGTTAGTGCTGCAAGATGGCAGCGTAAGCACGGAGGCTCTGGGGGGGGGAACGGCATGGCAGCCGAACTGTGTGTGTGCGTGATGGGGAGCAAAAGGGTAAAGTATTGAAGACATGATACAGCGTAAGGAATGATGCAGCTCATGGTCTATGCAATCGCGTGCCTTCTGTCGCATGGCTTTAGTGTGTGTGTGTATCAAATTGCTGATCCATCAATTACAGTGATCTGGCATGACAACAGCAAGAATCTGTTGCTGAAGCTCCCCAACACGACCATCGATTGACTTACCTTCCAAATCTCCAAGCCACACTAAAATCCCACATGCAATGGAAGCATAGACTGGGTTGTGCCAACCCAAAACAGAGCACCACCTTTATTTCTAGAGTCTGCTTCCACACATCCACAAAGGCATTAGCAACGCTTTGTGGAGCGTGTCCAAACTCTCTCCAAATGAAACACAATATCTTCCACTATCGCGAGGGCACCCTTCTTAATCAGAAACACGCTGTCCGCTTTAAAAGTCCACTTACCTTCAGTGTCCACACTGTCAGCGAGCAGATAGTGCTCTCCATATTCTCTCAGGGTGTCAACATACAATCATCTCGGGTATGATCACTGAGCTCCGTAATGTTGCCTGCAGGCTCATCATGAGAGCCATCAGCAAAGGCTGTCTGGCAGGTTGTTTGGTCCATTTCTATGCCGGCAGCACTAAGTGTTTGGCCCAACAAAACCTTCAAATTATGAGCATGCTAATAATAGGACACCACCCAGCTGGCTTTTTGATGCTCGTTTGTGTGCCAGAGATAGACTCACCTCTAGTCGCCCTGACGCCATTCTGGTCACTCTCTTACCTACGAGAAAACTCAAATCACCGACCACACCTCATTTGCACCAGGTGTCACGCCCAAGACAACCCAGTGGAGATAGAGGCAAAACTCATGAGCTCAATGTCAACAAGAGGGAGATACACCTCGTTGAGGTTAGATACTGAGAAGAAACACGGCCTGAGAGGCTTCTAGAAAACAACAGAAAAGGTTCTTTGTACGCGCTTGAAGGCCAAGAAAGTTTACCTTTGCACCATTCTTCTTGACGTGGGAGGCTCTATCTATACCTCACACCTAACCTTACCTTACCTATCTATACCTCACACACTTTGAATCATCTTGAAGTGCTCGGCCTTGATACACAAAAAGCCCAAAAGACTGCCCTCAAGTTACATGCTCATTCTGTGCTCTATGCACACAAACTGACAGCAACTGGACGCGCTCTTGAAGAATCTAGTTCCCAAGGTCTTGGTTGGTCTGGAGCAGGGGAAGGCTTGTCACCCTCCAAACCCTCCAAAGACGTCTGGCTTTCAGACACTACCTTACTTCTGCTATGAGCGCTTTTAGTTTTGGTTTGGGTTGCAGGCCTTTAAAGCTTCAGCTAAGCTGCCCTCAGTTGGCGGATACAGCTATGTAACCTAACCTAACCTCCAGATCCTTACTTGCTCTTCTCCCTGGAGGAGGAGACTCACGGCTCTTCGGGTCAATGTGTCTCCTTTTCCTTGATTGATGTAGGGAGTGGTTTCGCGGCCTACATAGCTCTCTTTTTTCTTTTTCTTTTCTTTTCTAAGCCAGCTGAAAGCCAGCGCAAAGACATGGAAAATCCAGAGCACGCCATGTTTCCTGGTAATGAGTGCCTGCAACTTGAAGGCTTGCGATAAAAACATGGAGCAAGTGGAGTTTTCAGCACATCACTGTGCTGTTCTGCCTTCCTACCATGGGAGTCCTTGCAGGCCTGGTCCCAAAGCTAACCTGAGCGCACCACTTCATTGTGGCCTATTGTACAGGCCTTGTGCACTTGTTGCAGATGGTTGCTGGAGACCTGCCTCATTCAAAAACTTAAGCTCCCCTGCATTTTATGGCCACTTTGCTGATGGTCAGAGCACAGCATGCCTCTGCTCTGGTTCATGCCCTTTTAGGTGTGTGCTTGTACAGTTGCTGGGTGCGTTGCAAGCAGGTAGCAAGAACCACCTAGTAGAGTAGGAGTCGTGGTTCTGAGAGTAAGACCAATCAACAACATAAGTTGAAATAGAGAGATGCTTGCTACTGTTGTGAGGCGCTGCCTGGTCTGGCGGCTCTGCAGATGCTGGGGCAGCAGCAGCAGCAAACAGCTCAGCAGAGGATGCAAGAGCCTGCAAAGCAGGCCATCCACCCCAGTAATCAAGCATTGAGACAGGCCTGTCTCGCGTGTCTGCTTGGAGGGTGGCTTCAATATAAGCTATATTAAGATTGGCTTGCATGAAGGTAAGCCTGTACAGCGAGAGAATGTACGTGTGCAAAAGGGGCACAACTTTCATGATACCACGTCACACCCATCACAGAGATGGAGTAAAAACTGTTCAAATGTTGCTGCCTTGGGCTGACCTACCTAGGCAGAGTTCTTCCTTTTCGTTTCGCTGATGTTGGTATACCTACCTGATGCACAGGTACAGCAAGTAAATGACTTTCATTCATTGCAATGGGAAGAAGAAATTCACAATGGGGGGAGTTGTGATATCTCTCCCCGTTAAAGTGATTAAAATGGTCTGGTCAAAACTTGCTGTTCGTGTATGTTTGTGTGCGCGCGTGTTCATGTGTATGCATACGTGAATGGGCGAGCGTGCACGCGTGCGTGCGTGTGTGTGTGTGTGTGTGTGTGTGTGTGTTCATGCGACCTTACAATCGCCAACAATGTTGTCCCAGCAAGAGTCTAAAACGGGCAAATGACTTGCTCATCAGGAGAATACGTTTCAAGTTCAGATTGACGCTTGACAGAACCTGCACGCTTGCAAACAGGGGGTGGCGACAAGAGCCCGTTTCAAAGGCAGTGCCCCAGTTGCTGAGGGATGAAGTGGAAAGCTAGTAAAGCCCCAAAAAATGCGCAATGATGGGAGGATTGCAATCACCAGGTGGATATCCACTGCAGGGGCGCCAGCAATCCCCCAGCAACTAGTCTGGCTAGACCCTTATCCTGATCTGCCCACCTGGTCATTGGGAGGCTGGTGTCAAGCCCCTCATTCACAAGTGCCTGCACCAAACCTCAAGCACGGTATTCACATGCACGCATCAACCTTGTTGTTCAAGTGCAATACAACATCAGATCATCGGCAGATTGCTGGTCCAAGAACTTTTCGTTTGTAGGCTTTAAATCCCATGTGTTGAGATGGCTGATGAATTCTTGCCTGGCCGAGAAATTTGTTACTGTACAAATGTTATGTTTTAAAGTACGAATTAGTAGCCATCTCTCATGGTATTTCAGTGAGTGTTAACAAACTGCATCCCACTATGTAGCTTTGCTCGAAGGAGTTGAGATATTCGTCCCAGGAGCCAAGCAGGGTGGTCTACAGGCAGCTCTGAATCAGCTCTAAGATGTGGTAAGCTAAGGCACTGGCCCTGAAACCCTGGTTTAGACCTATAATGGGGCGGACTGGTCGCGATGCAAAGGAAGAGCAAAAGGCACAAACTGTGCCACAGCGGCTTACTATGCTGCAAGCGGCAGACAAGTGAGTTTCAATTTTTCTTGCTGAAATGGCGCCCGCTTTGCTTGTTCTGGATGATAACTGGAATTAACACCTTGAGTGTCTTCTGGTGCACCCAGGATGGCACACAGCGCTGAACAGCAAGAGCGTGATTGGAAGATGGAGACCTTGGATCCTGTGCAGCAAGAGAGCATGAAGCAAGATGTGCAGAAAAACGTGCAGAGTGCTATTGGAGGGATTGCAAGGTAAGTGGGTCAAGTTCTTGGGTTGTGCTTGCAGGTGGTCTAATTCGTAATTAGCCCTGCAGGTCTCAGCTTTGCGAAGCTTGCACACAGGCTACAAAGTAAACAGGAGCCTTGTGTAGACATGATGTACACTGCCCATTAGCCATGCCTTTTGTTTGCCGCCATGCCCTGGGAACTTGCTTGCACTGGTCAAAATCCTGGTTACCCAGTCCAAGGAAGCGCCCCATTATTTTGTCAACCTTGATTTTAGGCAATAGTCATTGACTTGCCTTGCTTAAACTGGTTTTGGCTTGTTGCCGGCTCACATTTGGTTGGAGCTGGAGTTGCACATCTTCCTGAGTGCGTGCAAGTACTGGACGCTCGCACAGTGGCCCCCTATTGTCAGGCACATGACCTTGCTGTGCGCATGTAGGCTTGGTATACTAAGCAGTATGCGCCAAGGTGCGTCTGCTAAATGGATGAAATCAGTGGCCAAAGCGGGTGCCAGCAGTGCAGCCAAGCGCCTCAAGGAAAATGCAAGGCTCAAAGCCCTGCACCGGACCCCCTATCCAATGGTGCTTGCACGCATGAAGCTGCTCCTGGACAGGCTGCAGGTGCGTCATTGGTAATGCCTTGCCTTGTGCTTGCACGCATGAATCTGCTCCTGGACAGGCTGCAGGTGAGTAATTGGTAAAGCCTTGCCTTGTGGTCGGTTATTGACCCTTGTACGAACATGACTGATTTCAAATGGGCAAACTGATGTTTGACATTGAGCATGACCGCCATCAGCAGCGCAATCTTCCCCTGCAGTCAGGAAGTCCAACTAGGATGTACGTCCTCGGAGGAAAATTCCAGCCCCCTGGGGTGCATCCTTGTTAGGCTTGCAAGTGGCTCAGCATAAGGATTGTGTATGAATGCAGGTCCTGAAGCATGCAGGCACAGCAGAGCGAGATGTCAGCAGCCACTTTGGGAGGAGTATGAGGGCAAGCCACCTGGAGGCCAGTGTGAAGTCGCGGGTGAGTAGCGCAAGGACCTGACACCCAGCTGCTGCCCTTTCTCGTCTGCTTTGCCTGCTTTTGCCCTCTGTACATCCGTGAACTTCACTTGGTCCAGGCCCTGCTCAGGGGGAGTGCCTGTCAAGGCTTAAGGGCAATGCGTAAAGGTCTAGGGCTTAGCCTACTTTGTGCACTCCACGTCAGACTGAGATTCTGTGGATAATCCAGCACAACAAGTATGTGCTTTGCTTTCGCCCCTCCCGCTTGGACAAGCATGCATGCTTCACAGTCTATTGCAAGCCGCTCTAACATTTTTCTTGCCTTTGCAATTCACTACTGATGCACTTGCCCCTTGACCCTAGGGAACTCTTGCCGAGACAACCCGCTCTGACTCCTTCATTGGGACTGAGGATGGGAACAAGTATGTGCCAAGAGGCTGGGCAGAAGCTTGAGTGCTGCTGTGCTGTGATGAGAAATTCCCTGCTCTGCTGGTACAAAGTGCCACTCTCCATTGTGCACCTAGATGAGAGCCTGTCTGGGTCCTGGCTGTGAATGGTGTGCATGTTTCACGGTGTATCGCATCGGTGAAAGTACAACATTTTCTTTGCTTCCAGTCTTGAGACCGTTGATGATGGCAACGGGTCCAAGCTTTCGCTAGACAAGATCTTGGAAGAACTAGGGACCACTTTCTCGTATGTCAGCGAGTTCTTGCGCAAGGTGTGGCCCTCTCAAAATGTCCTGCGCAGGGGGTTGGGCTCAAAGTATGCCTGTTGTACCAACACCATGTCTATCCATTCACACCTGCAATTCTCAAGAAGATCCTCGTATTGTTTTATCAGATATGCCCCATCAATCACACTCTGTCGAGGCCTTCAAGGTGTGTGCCACAACGGTGCAGGTGTTCAATGGGTTGTATCATCTCTGTGCAGGTGCCTGAGGAGACGCGCCTGGCATCCATCTTGCACGTCAAAATGGAAAACTACAAGAAAGACCAGGTCTGTCAAGAGGTCCGGCACAGTTTCCACCTTTGATCCCCAGGAGCAGCCAGCGCCTGGTAAAGAAGCAGCATGACGCATTGGTCGCCAACAAGGGTTACAAGGGTTACAAGAAAAAGCCTTCAGTCAAGAAGTGCGACTGCTAGCCTGCTTATAAAAGGCTAGCAGCGCATGAAGGGAGAAACAAAGCTTATCATTTCCTGGCCCAGAAAAGCAGACACATTGTTGAAACCTGCGGGAGGAAACAGGGACGCATAAGTCCTGCGGAGAGAGACCACGTGTGGATGGGGGCAGCAAAAAAGGACTTGTTGCTCATCTTGTACGACTTTAGCATTGCACAAGTCACAAGTAGGGGAGGTATCGTGTGTCCAGGTCGCAGTTCCAATTCATAGGGTGTGGGCACGAAGTCTGAAGCGTGCCATGCTGCGATTAACGTCTCGAGGAAGGTCAAGGAGCATGTATCTAGGAAGGGTGTATGGCGAATGTGTGACCAGGGCCCTCTTGGTAGGGAGGGCGCACCATTGATGATAAGTGGAGCGTTTGTTGTTGCGCTCTCTTGGATGCATATCAGATAAAGGTGTCTAAATAAAGGTGTCTAAAAATCCAAGTGCCTCTCCCTGAGGTCCACAACAAAATGATCAAGGTCAATGGGCTCACACTTCAGCAGCCTTTCTTCAAACAAGTAGGATTGTGTGAGACCATTCATAGCAGACAGGATGTGGGATGACCAGCAATCATCGCACCGTGAGCTCAGTTGCATGTCAGCTTGTAAGATCTTTCTTGCAATGGAGCTATTGCTTTTGAGTTTAAGCATTGTACAGCCGCACTGCCGCCCGAAACCAGTTGAACTGTAGAGGCCTTAGACCACACTTGACGCACCATGAAGGGGTTGTGTCCTTGACCATCAATATCCTCTGCGTTGGTCGCCCAACAAGAGGTACATGCTCCTGCTTGCAGGTTGTGTACAGGATAGGGGAAGACCCTGACAAGTTTTACATCATCCTGACAGGTGACGTCTCATTCCACTCAATTTGCTCAGGCGTACGCACCTCTTCAGGCTGTGTATCTTCTTTCCTGTCGCACCATGGGCAGAGGCAAATACAAGCAGAGATGTAGATGACTGTTGATTGCCTCTGGATGAATGAAGTCCAGTACGCCTAATCAGGCCTCTGAGGGAATGATGTGCCATGCTGTGGTGCTCAACTCAAACAACTGTAGGTGGTGTAGAGGTGTGGACGCACCCGCCAGGACAGTGGCGGCATAAGCTGGTTATAGCAACCTTGAGGAAGGGCCAGAGCTTTGGTGACAACGCCATTCTAAACGATGAGCCCCGCTCTCATTGCGTAACTGCATCAGGGTAAGTCAACAGCCAACTTGCCAAAAAAAATTCTTCCCGCGTGCACCTGCCTCGGGATGGCTGTTGCAGCGAGCGCTGAGCACATACCCTTATACCGTACAACTGTGTGTGTATGGATATAGAGACAGATATGCGCATGCAGTCCAAAGATGGGTGGCCTCAGCGTTTAATGCGCAAACTGGCAAGAGATTGCAAGAGCACCTAGCCAGGATTGCGTGATCTTTGTTTGTGCAGCATTGGTCGTATGGCACTCTCCAAACTTTTTTCCATGCGGACAGAGCTTTCCTGCCTTGCTTGCCTAGGAACTCAACATTCCTTACTGTTGAGCGCACGCCCTTTGAAACGATATTCGGGAGCTACTTTCAAGCCAAGCTCCAGCAGGCGCACAATTTTTTCCTCACCAGTGTGGAAATGTAAGTGGTTTGGGGCCTTCTGTGCTGACCTCCATGCTGCTTGTATGCAATCATCTCGTGAAAATATTTAGCTCAGCCTTTCCCATCACTTAAGCAATAAATTTCAGTTTGCATTCTGCTGGGTGCCTCGCTACACCTTTCTTGTTTGCTAAAGAGTTATGTGCCCTTTTACACGTGTGCCCACACAGGCTGAATAAAATTCCCATAGATGATGTGACCAACGTTGTAAGGCACATGCTGCTCACAACCTTCCCAGCTGGCAAGGAATGGGACCCTTTAAACGAGCAGCAGATCTACTTCATTGCAAAAGGTATGACGCGGCTGGCATGTGCTCCAAATGAAATCATCATTGCTCAGCTCCTGTTCATTGGCGTACGCCTCTCCTGCAGGAACTGCTGCCCTCGAGTCACATGACCGGAAGTTTCCTTTGGTCAACGTCTCACGGGCCATGCTCAAGCTCCAGGTGAGAGACCGCAATCCCGTGCCTGTGCTTGTCTCCAATGCCTTGTACCAAGCTTGCGGCAAGGCTGCTTTGCCCTTGAGGTGTGCGTGATTATTTGACAGCTGCTCCTGCCCTTGAAGTATGCGCGATTATTTGACAGCTGCTCCTGCCCTTGAGGTGTGCGCGATTATTTGACAGCTGCTCCTGCCCTTGAGGTGTGCGCGATTATTTGACAGCTGCTCCTGCCCTTGAGGTGTGCGCAATTATTTGACAGCTGCTCCTGCCCTTGAGGTGTGCGCAATTGTTTGACAGCTGCTCCTGCCCCTGAGGTGCACCTTGCGCATGGCCATCTCACCCTCGCGCCGCGCTCTTTGGGCTACTGGGCTCGTAAAGCTCCAAAGGTCGTCATCTGACATGCACGGCTTGCTGCTCTGCGTCTGCTGTACTTGGCTGTGCCCATCTAAGCAAAGTTATATGGAGGCTTTGTGGTGTGCATGCTGCTGCTGACATCCTGAGCACATCCTATCCTGCAACTATTCTTTGAAACGCAGTGCATCAAGCAGGTCTAAGTGACATGACTGCCAGAAACATTGCCTTCCAGGCTCAAAAAGGGATGAGATCCAGTGGCCTTCAAAACCGCCTGATTGCTCAAGTCATCACATGTTTCTCTTGCATTGCCTGCAGGAGGACGAGGAAGAGGAGGCCTTGACGCTCGCCGAGACAGGCGACCTGGCTAACGTGGTGCTGCGCCAGGGTAGAGCAATTGGGACCTTGGGACATGAGGAGGAGATGCGCAAGCTCAGGCGGCAGCTCATCCCCAAAAAAGTGAGCTGGGCACGTGGCAGTGGTTGCGCATCCATCCAAGAATGAACCTTGGCAAGGACCCATTCAAGCGTGAGATGCCAAGAGTGGGCAGGGCGCGGAAAGCCACAACAAAGCAGGCAGCACACTCACTTAGAAGGGAAGTTGGGTGCAGGCAGGCCGCTGCTTCCACAAGCAGCCATGCGGAGAAAAGTATGTGCACTGTAAACACCTCTGAAGCTTCTGCTTCCCTTCATTTCAGACCACGCCGGCCGTGGTTGTGGGTCACATGCGTTAGCGAGGGCTTCTCATTGGCTCCCGCTAAGTGGGTGGGCACCTCGTGCGCGCCTGCGCACATACGGTGCACACTTCAGTCCTGCTCCATGCATGTGCCCTGCCTTGACGCTCGCCACGCCCCTGAGCGCGGGTCACTCCAGTATTTGATCCCACCCATTTCAAGTCGGCTTTCTGCGCTGGGGGTCATCACATCCTGCCCCTTAGGTCTTGCGTGCTGTACACGCCCGTGCACAGCGCCGCTGCAATACATACCAACCGTGCAGGCCATCGCCAGCATGGAGCCGGGGCTGTACTTTGGAGGCGGGAAGGAGGTAATGGGCGAGGGCGAGCTGCAATCCTGCCTGCGGGTGCTGGCTACCACAGAGGTGGAGGCCTACCACTGCCACATCCACACGTTCTTTAAGTTTGCCACGCCGGACATGGTCAGGTGGGTGTGCCGAGCTGGAGTGGGCGTGGGTGCAGGGACCTAGGTGGTCATTGTACGCGCAAGGTGTGGGGATGCACGCCTAGCTGTGACTGGCTTGCAGGTGCGCTGCGTCTGGGCGTGCTTGTGGAAGAGGAAGCTTTGATGCGCGTTGATGCTGGTGGTGTCCAGCCGTGCTGTGCAGCCGGGCACACCGGCCAGCAGCCCGCCATGTGGTGTCTGGCCTGTCTGTCTGACCACTATCTGCATAGTTAGGAAACAACAACCGCATCACCCTTGGCTGCGGGGTGCTTGGCCCGTTGCCCGACGCACCTGCGTGCCCTTGCCTGGAGTGTGCCTGGTCCATTGCTCAACGCACCTGCATGCCCTTACCTGCGGTGTGCTTGGCCCATTGCCTAACACACCTGCGCACTGCTGACTGACCGTGGTGGGCAGGGCACTCCGGAACGACATGGCCTTCAAGCTCACATACTACTTTGGCCGCATCGGCTGCTTGGGGCCTCACCACGTGGTCGGCCACCCTGAATCTGACCTGGCCTGCCAGGTGGCTAGCGCAAATGCAGACGAGTTTGGGATGGCAAGCCCGCAGGGGGGCAGCCAGGGCCAAGGTGGAAAGTCGCCCGGGCGGAAGCGGAAGGCACACAAGCATGTGAGTGGCCACGCACACTCGCATGCACTGGCAGGGCGCTGGCTAGTGCACGGTCGCACAGCGCGCAGGCCTGCATTCCGCGCAGGTGCCAGAGCACACGGCATGCGAGGTATGACTGTGCACACGCAGGCACCAGAACACACGGCATGCAAGGCGTGACAGTGCACACCTATAGTCCTGCGGGTGAAAGTGCTGGCCAGCACCCTGGCAGGGTTTGGGCGCTGCTGAGTTTGACGCCACCGCCGCTGCTGATGCTCTTGGCGTGGCAAAATGGGCCCGCCTGTCCTTGGAAGCTTGCTGCGCATGAGTAAGCATTGCCTCATCGATGGCCTCCATCCAGCCTTGCACCTGCTCCTGAGCTGTTTGTGTCCACCCCAGGCACACAACACAGGCCAGCTGTGTCCACGTGGTATGCTGCAAGGAATTGCAACGCAGCTGGACAATGTTCTTCTGTGCTGTGTCCCTTTCCTAGGTCCATGAACCCGGGCGCTATGCTCCCGAAGTGGAGAAGGCGATCGAGTACATTCAGGGCTTACAGGTAGGACGCAGATCCTCACACCTCAACATCGTGCCTTCTTTACTCACCCCAACACCGTGCCTTCTTCACGTACAGCCCTGGGCTGACCTCGCATTCAGCACTCAGTCCAGGGCCATCCCTGGATGGGCTTATGCAGGGGCTGTGATGTGGTGTGATATGTGTGTGTCTGTGTGATGTGATGTGATGTGTGTGTGTGTGTGCGCGCGCGCGCTCAGAATTCATGTGGGCAGGTCCTTTGTGCTGATCCATATGAGCTTCTGTGCGTACTTGGGAAATGAGTAAACATGTCTTGATCGCAAGGTGGCTCTGTCTCCTAGTCACTGCAAGCATCAGACCTTGATTTAGCACATGCTTGCGTTGTGGATCTGCTGTGGACATAATGCTACCTGCACATGCACAATGCTACCTGAACATGCTTGCCTTGTGGATCTGCTGAGGACACAATGCTACCTGCACATGCACAATGCTACCTGCACATGCTTGCGTAGTGGATCTGCCTTGGACACAATGCTACCTGGTGGTTGTGGATCTGCCTTACACACAATGCTTGCCTTGTGAATCTGCCTTGGACGCAATGCTACCTGGTGGTTGTGTCGTGCGTGGGCAGGTGCGCTGCGACGAGAGATATTGACATGATATGACATGTTGAACATCGAATACCTGTTTTGTTCCCAGACACTGATCTTGTACTTGCAGGCATCAGCCTCCTTTTGCGCATGGTATCAAAGGAAAGGGGCAGGGGCATGCGCTCTGTGCATGCTGTTTGCAGAAAACTTGCTTGCTCAGGTGTGCATAGCTGCCTGGCATTCTTTTGGGTTGCAGGCCCACTTCGAAATGGTCAAGTCAGGCAATGCGGATCACCACCACCCCTCGCGCGGGAGACAAGGGGGTGGTGGTCTGGGGGGCCAAAACATGCCCATTCCTGGGTGAGGAGGGATGTAGAACAGCCTTTGGTGTTGCAGGGATGGTGTGGCTGTCATCATGTGCTGTGGCTGTCATTATTGGCTTTGGCTCAAGTGCCATAAGGCATTCACATGATGTGACAGGCTCTCGGCCTCCCTGGAGCCTTGGTATGGCAGTGGCGTGGACGCATGCTAGCACCTACCAAATGTGCCAATCCTAACGCCCTTGGCGATCCAAAGTCCGAAGGGGCTCCGGCTGCTCAACGTCCGGCCTGAGCCCGGCTGCCAGAGTGCTGCCTGCCATGCTGACGGATCCAGCTCCTGCTGTCTAAGGGCTGCAGGCGCCTCTTGGTGGTGCACTCAGTCAGGTCATGTTCCCGTCCGGCAGTATCCCATACGTGTGAGGGTGCACCTGAGCGGCACTGCACCTTTGAAGAATTGCCCCCAACCACCCTGTGTGTTGCTGATACTACACCATTGAAAAATTGCCCCCAACCACCCTGTGTGTTGCTGATACTACACCATTGAAAAATTGCCCCAAACCACCCTGTGTGTGTTGCTGGCCCTCAGGCACTTGGATTTCCTGGTCGCCAAGGGATGCACCCCTGCCGAGCGCTTCTGGGCCACGCCCGCAGTCAGCGCCACGGCCAGGAGCAACGCCATCGCGCCTTTGCTGGGGCAGGTGAGGAAGCAGCTCAACACCGCGTGCAGGAGCTCGCGTTTGCTTGTGGTGGCGTGTATGTACTCAAGCTTAATGGCGGCTTGTGCTGCCATAAGTTTGCTTTGTCACGAGGACAATGTTCTCCCTCTGCTGGCCACATGTTTGTGAGAGGAGCAGAGGTCTGTATGCAATTCAAGGTCTTGGGGCGCCAAGGCAGGGCTCAGGCATGGGCCCATCGCTACCCTTTTGTTGGTGCTATGCCTTCTTTCCTGACGCGCCATGCCTAGTTCCTTATCGCAGCATGCACTTTGTTCCAACTCCTGACTTGCTCTTTCTTGCATGCCTACCCCACCACTGGAGCCGGCTCATCAGCGGCTAGGGGAGAGACAATGTAGGAAGTGTGGACTTGGAGAGCGACCATGTGTTCTCCAATCCAGTTGTGGATGCCTGCAGAAACATATAGGAGACGCCAAGAACGAGGGAATGTCTTTCCCTCTCCCTCTCTCTCTCTCTCTCTCTCTCTCACTCTCTCCCTTTCTCCTCATCCCCGCACCACCTATTGATCCACATCTGACGTCAACAAACTTATGGAAGCCAGCCTGCTTGCCAACTGCCGCGACTCCCTTGGCCAGAAAACAGCCGTGGACCATCCCGACATTACCATGGGTGGCCACGCGCGTGCAGGTATTCCCAGAGGGGCTGGCCCCACTGGCAGGCAAGCTGGACGAGCTCGTGCACCGCAGTGTGCGCAAGGTCGCCCAGCACGCCAGCAGGCCAGGTGATGGATTGGTGATGAGGGGATGTGCTTGACTGACAGTGACACAGTGCTTTTGATAACTGACCTTTGCTGGCGTTCACTTCTGGCAAACAGGTGGAGGCCAGTTGACTGCCTGGCTCGCCGCACCCCACCCCTGCCCCCCGCTGAGTCTGCGCATGGCATGCTCGCACCATGAGCCGCGTACACTCCTCCCACCAGTGGGTCTCATTCTCCTTTGGCTGGATCAAAGGGCTTGGTCCACCCTTCCTTGCCTCCTGGTACTCCAGCCCCTTGAGCGCTTGCACCAAAGAGGATGCTGCAAGGATGCGTGTATGCTCTTGCTCCCACAGCGCGCTCTGCACTGCATCTGCTGTCGCTGCTGCACACAAGGCCACGCGGCCACGGGGCGCCCAGTCTTGCATGCGCCCGCGCACCATGGACAACAAGAACTGCAGGGTACCTGTACTGCACATTTGTGCCACCCCGGCAGGATGCACAGGCGTTGGACCTGTGTGCACCTGCTAGCACGCGCCTGCACCATATGACCCCCTGCCTGAGATCTGTGCTGCACGCAGGTACCTCAGCCTCCTGCGCCAACGCTGGTATTTTGCTGGTAATGTGCTGCACGCATGCACCTCAGCCTCCTTCGCCCACTCTGGTAATGTGCTGGTGATGTGCTGCATGCAGGCACCTCAGGCTCCTATGCCAGCGCTGGTCCCGTCGGGGGCCTCTTAGGCGCTGAGGGGCCGGCAGACATGGCAGCTCTGGAGGCCCATCTGCACCAGCTGCGCGCTCTGGCGCGGTCTCCGTTAGAGCACGCGCACCGCTCCGCACAGGTGCGCCTGCATGCTTGCACCCTGCAGTGTTGCACACAAGTTGTGTGTGCGTGTTCGTGTGCGCATGAGGAAGTGTGCACCCAGCCGCTGCTTGCGTGTATGTGTGTGTGTGCGTGCACGCGCGCCTGCATGCCTGCGCCCTGGAATGTTGTATTGCACGCAAGTTGCGCGTTCAGGTGTGCGCGTGTGAGAAAGTGTGCGCACCCAGCCGCTGCTTGCGTGTATGTGTGTGCACGCGCAGTGTGTGCTCAAGCTCATGCATGTGCACATGCATGCACGCGAGCAGCAGGGCACGCACTTGTTCTCTCACGTGCACACCTGCACTCGCAATTTTTGTGTGCAACACAGCTCCTGGCAGCCGAGGCAGCGAGTCATCAGCGCCAAGACTCGCAGGCCTTCTCAGTTAGCAGACTGCTTATTTGCCGCTGCCAGCACACTCACTTGGCGTTCGTAAGTGCTGCTTTGCTACAGCGCCCCTGCCTAGCTCCCTGCACACTACCACACCTGCTGCCCATCAGGAGGCTGCATGCAGCCAGAGGGCTTTTAAGGATGGCAGTCCACACACATCACACACGTACAAGAACAAGCTCAAATCAGGGGGCTTGCCTGAATGGCATCTAACATACACGCTAATGTATGCACGCACATACGTACGTAATTATGCACCAACTTCTTGCAAACGCACAATCGTGTGCACATCACATACGTCTAGACATGCACAAAACACGCGCAGAGCACATGCACAAAAACACACGCAGCCTGTGAACATGCCAATGTGCTCAGATATGCATAGATACATCCACAAAATATGCGCGCATAGCACATTCACAGTAACATGCACACGCACGTATGCAAGCACCTGCTGCTCCTCAGGGGGCTGGTCAGGACAGCAGCATGCACCATGCAGCAGCCGCACTGCCAGCAGCAGAAGTGCAGGAGAGCTTCAGCTTTTCCGTCGCCCCAGACGAAGCGCGCTTGGGGTCAGGTGCAGAGGCCGGCCCAGGGCCCGGCAGCGTGTTCAGCAGAGGAGGGGTGTTGTGTGGGGAGGGCAGTTTTTGTTTTGCGGGCATGGGTAAGGCAAGGGACGGAGGCTGTGCGAACGACAGGGAGCCGCTGGGCAGCAGAGAGAAAGCAGGGGGGGGCACGGGGGGCGGCACACAGCAAGCTCGGGCGTTTGGGCGGCCTGCAGGGGGCAGCGGTGCAAGGCTGCAGGCCGCATTGGGCGGCCCTGCGGGCCACCATTCCAGTGCCGCTGTCAGCGGCCTGGCGGGGCGCAGGGAGCCTTCCATGCGTGGCAGCAGTAACTCGTTGTCCCTGCAGCCTGAAGGCCGGGTGCGCGGTTGGGAGCGTGGGGACGGGTACGGGGATGGACGGGGTGCGGCTGGGGAAGGAGCAAGGGGTGCGGGGCAAGGAGGGATGGGCCGACGCAGCACGCTCAACGCCAGTTACCCCAGCCCCAGCGTTGACGCCAGCTACAGCGCGCTCCTGGACAGCAAGGCGCGCAGGCGGGGTGCCCTCATGGCCTCAGGCGTGGTCTGGGCTCGCAGCCAGGTGCGCCCTGCTTGCATGCATGCCTGCACCCACTGCTTACTTGATCAGGCGTGCGAGTGAATGCCTGGCATTGCTGTATGTGAGTTGAGGGGTGACGGCTTCTTTGTGCCTGGGCGCAGCGCAGAATGCGCATTCCATGCATACAGGCATGTGCCTGCAGAAGTGTTGGAGCAAGGAGCAATCCTGGAACAGGCCTAGGATGGCTCCTTGCCAATGTGCATTGAAAGTGCTCATTGTGTGATGGGTAGGGTCAAGGTTTTGACTCTGTGCCTTGCTGAATGTGTCACGCTGTAGGAGCTGAGCAGCGCGCCATCTCTGCGGCAGTGCTTGACGTATGAAGAAATTGCTCGGCTGAGGGCTCATCAGGCCAACGAAGAGAATGTAGCTAACAACAGACCAGCAACAGCACCTGCACCATCAGGTTCTTGAAGTGATTAGCGCTCACCATCATCTCCCTGGCTTTAGCTGCCCTCATTGGACTGTGCAACCCGTACCTTGCCCCATCATCTCCCTGGATGACATCCTTGATCAATTACCTATCCCTGAACCACCCAGGTGCTGTCCACAGTTGCAGTGTGAGCTTATTGCTCAACAGAAAAGTCTAAACAGGAAAGGAAGCAAGTATGGCACATCCGTTGCCATCCGTATTGACTTGCCGTTGTCTTACTTGAAGCTGGGATATCTGGTCAGCTCACTTAAGCTGGCAAGGCGGGGTCAAAACTTGACTGAATACCAAAATGGGATTTCAGCTAGTATCATCCTAGATGAAATGGCATTACTGTTGTGATGTTGAAAAGGGCAGGAGTGTGAGAAATGAGTACAAGGTAGCATCCAATCGCCTCAAAACACTGGCAGTGTGCATTACGGTAAGGTCTGCTGGTGAAGCTAGCAAACAACCGAGGGCCCCACAAACTATCCAGGACTTAGTCCTCGCTTCTTTCCTAAGGCCCCACTGCAATGAAGAGCAAGCCTCAAGTCAGACTTGCTGGGGTTTGACGGCTTGCCTGCCATGCAACTGGTAGCTCGACGGTCCAGAGGACTCCTTCACCAGCATCAGGCCCCCTCTATCCCCACTCCCCAACTAGTTGAACTATGAAGTGTCTTATGCGCTTAATTCTGTTTGTGCTCTACATGGATATTAATTACTTATCCTTACAAGTTCAACTTGAACCCTAAGTTAGGGTTAACCGCCAGCCTGGTCATTAGGCTGATTGGTTTGTTGCTGGTCTTTGCCAGCCAAAAATGGTCCATGATGTCCAAGATGAAATGGCAGTGTTTGTTGTTCCGAGAGCTGTGACTCGTTTGGGTACCTTGGCTTGAGCACTTTAAATCAGCTCCGGCTGACATAAAAATGGGCACCTGAGCTCCGCGCTTTTGAGTTGAAATGGACAACCTCTGATTTTGCAGTGTTGATGGTAAGGTGTTTGGAGCGAGCATAGACCACAAGCCTGTTAAGCATGGTTTGCATGGCAACAGGGGCATTAGCTAGCAGAGTCAGGTCATCCGTATACAACACGTGCGTGACCCACACATCCTCTGACCTGGTGACTGCACCTTGCACTCCGTTAGCAATCATACCAATGTCATTAATGAACAAGGAAAAAAGCAGTGGAGACAGTGGAGACAAAGGGCACCCTTGTGTAGCACCCACAGTAGGCATGCTGCGCATGCGCAGCTTTATGCCCATCTAGTAGGAGGAACTGGTTGTCAGCATACAGGCTTTGAGGAGCAGAGAGGAGAGATGCAGGCATGCGTACGATGCATAGTATGCGACGGAAATGAGGCCAAGGAGCCTGTCTGGGGATTGTGTCACAGGCTTGTTTAAAGTCAATGAAGGCAGTATGGTATGGTATTACAAGAAGGCCTCCAAGTCAATGAAGGCAGTATGCGGCCTGGAAGAGTTACTTAGCTAAACGTCCTTTCCCCTTGCAGGTCCAAGCTGCAACATAGGCACTACTGTAAGTCATGGCCAGATTATTCCAGCCAGCGGTGGATGGTTTATCAGGGCCTCTTTGCTTGCACTCTGAAAATCGTAGTACATGCTGCATATGCTCCCCAACCCACCAGTGACAGCAACTTTGTTAATCCGTAAGCTTATCAGTAAGCTTTATCACAACCAATTAATTACGAAACTGAATGAATTAATGTAATTATTGAAACAAGCGCCCTGGGATTCATTGTAACCTTAATCCAGACAATAATAAGATGCACTCTCTCGCACGTCCTTCCGTGAGGACCTGGGGACGACTTCTCCTCCCTAGGCTGTTTAGTTCGGTGAGAATTTGAGTCAGTGTTTTTTGTGCTTTTGTCGGATCTGATCACACAC